>Ga0307928_10002208_pt1 | contig 14948 bp, 23 predicted proteins | sample AceLakmetagen232_FD_201815 | JGI IMG/M metagenome (GOLD analysis project Ga0307928, IMG submission 201815) | Saline water microbial communities from Ace Lake, Antarctica - #232 | ecosystem: Environmental > Aquatic > Non-marine Saline and Alkaline > Saline | place: Antarctica: Ace Lake... | reverse complement strand
CCGGCATGGCCGTCTCACTGGATGTATCACCGCCCCTCGCTAAAGACTTTCACCTCTTGGCATGAAGATAACCCCATGCTATTTGATCCTGTGACTGGGATAATCACAGCGCAGGGTAAGCAGACAATGATGCGCTTAGATGCCTTAACGGGAGTGCGCAAGGAGAGGCTGCGTTATGGCAGAGTAGCACAAGCAGAGGGGGCAATCTATACAGGATATGACGAGGGGATACACAGGATTTATCGTGAGATGACGCCAGAGCATTATCCGCGCTATGTAGCTGGTGTAGACTGGGGCTATCGCAATCCCGGTTCATTGGGCGTTTGGGGGATAACGGGCGACGGGACGATGTATCTTGTGGCGCAATACTATCATAGGGGGAAGGGCAATAGCTGGTGGACAGAGAAAGCCATGCAGGTCAATACTGAGTTTGGGATCGAGGCGTTTGCATGTGACCCTTCGCAGCCGGCCTATATTGAGGAGTTTCGCAAAGCAGGGTTGAATGCGGTGAAGGGATTCAATGGGGTGCGACCGGGGATAGACGCAGTAGAGAGGCGGCTTGAGGATAACAGGGTGTTCTTTGTTCGGGATAGTTTACGAGAGGCCGACGAGGGATTAATACAGGAAAGGAAACCGTTCAAGGTGGAAGACGAAGTACCAAACTACATTTGGGTAAGCGGTGACAAAGAACTTCCTGTTAAGGAGGAAGATCATGGGCTAGACATGGTGAGATATGCGGTGGCCTATGTGGATAACGTAGGACGAGAAGGAAAACGACAAGTGCAAACATGGAGGCCTAGATAATGGACGAAACTTATAGTCGGCGCGATGTGGCAAAGCTAATAATCAATATCTCGCGGGGGATGTTGGCCCGGCAGCTTGGGCAACAGACTGCGTTCGGTGGCGCGCGGCAGTACTATGACGTGCTTGGGTATAAGCAGGTGATAGGCATTGACGATTATTTGCGGCGGTACGAGCGGCAGGACATAGCGCAGCGGATAGTGGACATCCCTGCCGAGGATACGTGGGGCAAGCCTCCAAAGATCAGCGAGCAAGGGAATGAAGACACGGAGTTTGTTAGGGCCTGGCAGGAGCTGGTAAAAGAACACGCGGTTTGGAACAGGCTCATGCGAGCCGACAAACTGAGTCGCATAGGGCGGTATGGCATATTGCTAATCGGGCTACGTGACGGCCTAGGGTTATCTGAGCCGGTGAGCGGGCCGAGCGATGTACTATATTTAACTCCGTACCACGAAGGGAACGTCGAGATCAAGGTATTCGACGAAGACCCACAGTCGCCTCGATACGGGCTACCAGAGATATATGAGGTAGAAATCAGAGAGGACAAAATGCGTGTACACTGGTCGCGGGTGTTACATCTGGCGGAGAATCGCGTGTCCAGCGAGGTGTACGGAATGCCGCCGCTCAAGGCAGCGTTCAACAGATTAGATGATTTGATGAAAATCGTTGGCGGGACAGCCGAGGCGACCTGGATGAACATGCGTAAGGGAACGCTTTTGGGGGTGCAGGAAGGGTATGACGCCAGTAGCATGACCGAGCAAAAGATTGAGGACGAGATCGAGAATTACGCGCACGATCCCATGCGTATGCTATGGCTGCAGGGCGTTTCGGCGCAAGACATTGGTGGCTCAGAGGTTGTCGATCCTAGCGGGCCATTCGACGTCATTATGTCATTGATAGCGGCGGTAACTGGGATTCCGCAACGGCGGCTGATGGGAAGCGCGCAGGGGGCATTGGCGTCGGCAAAAGAGGACACTCGGCAGTGGGCAATGAGAGTAGCGGGCCGGCAGCAGACCTATGCAGAGCCGGATATACTGAGACCGTTTATTGACAGGCTTATGGAGTTTGGTGCGTTGCCGCTGGTGAGCGAATATCATATAGGGGAGCTGTCAGATGAGGGCGGATGGCACTGGCCACCGATAGCACAGATGACAGAGCAAGAGCAAGCTGATGTAACTCAGGCACGGGCGGCGGCGACGAGGGCACTTGCCGATCCGTTAGCCGCTTATCCATTGGAGCGTGACGAGATGCGAGAGATGTTGGGGTATAAGGCAGAGACAGAACAACCGGTGCTGGCCGCCCAATCACATAAGGGGGAACTAGTAACACGAATGTGTCCGCTATGTAGCGCAACAAAGGCATGGGCATATCCCGATCACAAAGGCTTGTTGGTATGCGCAGGATGTGGGAAAACTTATGATCCGAGTATAGAATAATGCCGAGACAAGCCTGGAGCGAGGAGGAGAAACTACGTGACAAGCTACGGCGCATGGAAGCGCAACGGTCGCGAGAGGAGATAGGGCGGGATATTCTGAACCGTCGCCGCAAGATATTGGAGATCCCTGACGAAGAGTGGGATACGGCGGTAGAAAGTTCACAGGGATGGGAGCCGGCCGATGGCGTATGATTACAACGACTTCATGGATCGGATGTCCGATATTATGCGAATGCTGCACTTGGCAGCGCGAATGGATACAGTAGACATCGAGGAGTGGCGAGGGCGATTATTGCGCAAACGGCGCGATGCGTATGAGCAAGAACTGACAATCCAAGCCGCAAAGGTAGGGTGCTTTGGGCGGGCGGGGCGGTTGGGTGAAGGTGATATACTATCATCGCTGAATGATCAAAGCCATAGAGACGCCGCAAGTATTGCGAACACATTTAACTACTTTCTAGCTAGTGCCATTGTCAACATTCGAGCCGAAGTGCCGACGGCAAACCGTCGTGTATATGCGGCACGTATCGCAGAATGGGAACGCCGCTACTGGGCATGGAAACAACCGGACATTGATATGATGACAGCCCAGACTGCGCGGGCCAGCGCGCAAGGGGACTTCTATCAGATCAATAGCATGATGTTGGGGTCGGCGAAACTGGAGCCGAGAACGGCGGTGTGTCCTGTATGCAGAGGATGGGTTAAGCGGGGGCTAGTGCCGCTACGTGTGGCATTGCAGAATCCTGGCCCATATCATAATAATTGTGTTCCGTCATCTGGTAGGGTTAGGATGGCTGACGGGGCGAATAAACGAATTGACCAGGTGCGAAAAGGGGAACTTGTTGCCACTCGGAAAGGTAGCTCTGAGGTAATCCAAGTGTTTCAACGATATGCTCAGGAAGTCCTTTATACCTTCTCTGTTGACGGTCAAGCTGTTCAATTAACCGGAGATCATCCTGTGCTAACCGTTGATGGGTGGCGTGCTGCGCGAGAGCTACAAGTTGGTGACGAGGTGGTGCTGGTGAGTTCCCGTGAATCCGACCCTGATGACAAGTAGCACATACTGTAATAAGGTTATAGGGATGATTGCATTCATGTTTGGCCCAATTAAAGATATGATGAATATCCATCTGTATGGCGTTATCTTCTGTTTTGCCACACAATATACATTCATGGCCATCACGGCGCTTAATCAGCTTACGAATGGTTTTCCAGCCCTTACCGCGATGGCCATCATGGCCGCCTTTCCAATGCGGGGATTTTTTACCAGTCAAGCCATAAGCAGGATTATTCATCCCCGTGCGAGCCTTGAGGCGCTTCATAAATTCTGGACTAATCTTGGGGCCGGGATAAAGTTCGGGATGATTACGACGGTATTCATTCCAACATTCACGATCGCAGAAAGACCGATCAGCATGCGAGCGTTTACGCTTATTTGTCTTTCCACAGTTAGGACAAATAACTATAACCTTGTCCTCTCGAAGCTTGGCAGCTATTTTAGAACCGACGGCGATGGCGCATTTTCTGGAACAAAAATGTCTTTTGTCTTTTGGAACCTGCTCATATCTGCTTCTCGATACTGTAATTTGCTTTCCACAAAGATCGCAAATGAATGTGACGGTACGGCAATTCTTACACCATTTTTTAGCTCGCGGGGGCAAGTCTTTTCCGCAGACTACGCAATGTTTTGGCTTAGACATTTTGACCTCCTTGATAGGGCTTGGTCGTTTATTATGGGGCCCCTAGCAACCAAGGTACTAGGGTTTGTCAGTGAATGGCCAATTCACTCAAGCCCATCTATATTATACTCCATGAGGGATTGATATGCAAATGCAAACTGCTAAAATAGAGACCATTACAAAAGAAAAGTTTGAGGGATATGTATATAATCTTAAAACTACAAATGAGGAATATGTTGTGAATAATGTTGTTGTTCACAATTGCCCTCATTTGTGGGATATTCGCCATGATAAGGTAGCACGAGAAGCATGTCCTGACTTGTGGATGGGAGGCTAACTATGCCAGGAACGGCAGAGCTTACCGAGCAGCTAACCACGCTCACCAATCTATTACAAGGTGGAGCCACGCGGCAACGGGCAATGATGCTGTCATGGGTGGACGAGTGGGAGCGGACGTTGGGATATGGTGAAGCGGAGAATCCTCCGCGCACGGCGCAGATACGTCAGTATTGGAGACAGATGGGAGAACCGCGACTATGAGGACGATTCTCGTTTGTGGTATTGGAGCGTCAGGGACATCGGCCGTAGCTGGTTGCTTGCACAAGTTGGGTTGCCCGATGGGGTTGCCGGGGCATCTGGATCAGGGCGAGCATTATGAGGATATATGCTTTTATAATGCGTTCACACAGCCGATTGACTGGGACGGGCTTAAGCGGCGGATAGCAGATCATAGGCAGCCGCCAGTGTGGGGCTGGAAAAACACGCTGACGATCAAGGCAATTCCGGGGATACTAAACTACTTAAAAGGGCCACGGATCGTAGCTGTACACCGCAGTATGACTGCCAGCATTCGCGGAAGGCGAGATGGGCGTTGCCCACCTGGGGTTTATTACACGCAGCAACAAGCCGAAACATGGGCAATAGAAGCAATGGCTGAATACATGCGGGCATTGAGGATCGCGCAGGTGCCGATTCTGCATGTAGGATTTGAAGATCTATTAGCCGAGCCGGCCAAGATAGTTCAGGAGCTGGCTCATTTCGCGTTCTATGATTTGCCGAGCGCTCCACAGATACAAGATGCCATAAATCACATAGACAAGGATCGAGTACATGCTTAAGGTCAACGAGGTTGCGCTTATAGCTGCGGCCGCAGTGGCTAATCACGAGCCGTTCGCGATGATACGGCTGGGAGATGGTGAGGCGCGGGTACTAGCTTGGCCTGACGCAATATCGCGGGGCGAGTTAGATCGCCGACTGAGCCGCTGGTTTGGGCGCAAGGACTTTACAGATTCGCAGATCACGGAGATGCGAAACGAGCTAGAAGTAGCTATCAAGCAGGTGGATGTAGTCGGAATGCCGGAACGGGACGATTATATGAAGTGGCGGCGGCAGTTGTGGGACAGCGTTGACACAGACGGCAAAGTACTTTGTAGCTGCGACGTACATGCTGCTTTGTGGGATCAAGGGCTATTGCGGCCTATCATAGAGCAGGCCTCGACAATTACGCTATTGACCTGCCGTGATGTTGAGAACAGATTTACGAGCCGATTTGACATAGAACCAGAAATGTGTATAATACCACCTCAGGCATTCAGCAAAATGCCGACAGATCATTACCCAAAGCGATACGGGGAAGTTTGTAGGCAGATTGACAAGACGGCCCAGGGGTTATGGCTTGTTGGGGCAGGAGTGTTGGGCAAAATATATTGCGCCCGAATACAGCAAGCAGGAGCAGTAGCTTTGGATATGGGGAGCATCTTTGACGGGTGGGCGGGATTGAAGACGCGAAGCTACTTGCATAAGAAGCGATACCAATTATAAACTGACAATTATATAACCTGGCGAACATTGTGCGCCAAACTTTTCATTACAGACATTCATATCTGTAATAGAGGTTTGGCGCTTTAACGTTGGAGGTGTATATGATATTAGAATTTGAAGGACGATGGAGGGGCCCAAAGAGCTTGGGCGCAGCAACGCTAGGCACAGCATGGGCGGCCATAGGAACAGCTCGTGTAGGCGGTGCTCGTTGGTATGGGGCATTTCTCGATGTGACTGTCCATGATTCTGTTGATATGCGCTTTCGCTTGCGTGGCGCGTATGAAGCAGGGGGATCGGCGTATTATATGCCGATCGCTACAATCAGCCAATCGGAAGTAACAATCGAAGATGAATATGCCGAATTTAATGTAGATGCTAACCAAAAGCAGATGGTAGTTTGGGAACTAGCGGGCATCTGTCCGTACTGCACATTGGAAGGCAGCGTGGGCACGGCGGGCGGAACGGCAGCCACGCTAGACACCTCACATATCGTAACGGGGATATAATCATGATTATAGGACATAGTACGACACCGGAAATTAGGACTGCAGATGGAATTGTAGAAGCTACTCCCACGTTGGATACCGGCGCCTATGCCGACGGCGACCTCATGGCAGATAGCACCGAGATCGCTAACGCCCTGGCGGAAACAGGCGGACCCGCCATATTGGTTAGCCTTACCGTCGAGGACAAAGCTGACAAAGGCGGCGCCTTTCATGTGGTATTTCTGCGTTCAAGCGTGGACATGGGTTCGCTGAACGACGCGCCCGATCCCACAGATACCGAAGGGGAAGAGATACTAGGCTATGTGAGTGTGGGGGCCAGCCATTACATCGACCTGGGCGCCTTCCAGATAGCCACTATTGAAGGATTGGCGTTAGAGCTTGAGCCAAGCTCTGGTACGAGTCTCTACTTTGCTTTGATTTCAAACGGCAATACCGAGACCTATGCCGACGGCGACCTGGTATTCAAGTTCGGCTTTTTGAGAGGATAACGTGTCCCTTCTTAGCGCAACCCGACGAGCCATATTGCCCAAGCAATATCAATTCACCGACGCGCCAAAAGGCGACGTGCCAAAAGCCGAAGGCGAAGCGCTGATAGCATTGTACCATGCGACTGACGGGCCGAACTGGACGGATAGCACCAACTGGCTGACTGACCCGATTGTCAATAACTGGTTCGGCGTTACCGTAGCGGGCGGGCATGTGACGGGAATTAACTTGACCCTTAACGGGTTAGACGGCGAGGGGTTGTCGGCACTAGCGCCTCTGACATCTCTAACGACCTTGCGTCTGTACGGCAACCCTATATCAGGCAACATAGGCGCCCTCTCTACGCTGATATTGTTGGATTTTCTACAGTTGGGCAGCACCAATGTATCAAGCAACATAGGCGCCCTCTCTACGCTGATATTGTTGGATTTTCTACATTTGGGCAACACCAATGTATCAGGCAACATAGGCGACATCTCTACGCTGACATTGTTGGATTGTCTATGGTTGTACAGCACTGGTGTCAGCGAAGGCGCTATTGGTACGATGACGGAAATGGCAAATTGTCGAGTTTATAATTGCGGCTGGCTACAGGTAGCCGTAGACGCACTCATCGACGATTTATGGTCACACCGAGATGCCTTCACTGACGCGACTCCTGAACTCAATATCGGCGGTACTAACGCAGCCCCGACTGGTACGTATCAAGATGTGTGCGCGCCGACAACTCCATTGGAGAAAGTCTACAATCTCACGCACGCGCAGTGCCCAGGAGATACGTTCCAAACATGGGCGGCTATAGTATGGAATGGAGGTACAGCACCGTGAGATACTATTTGGTTGGACGAGGCGAATTGCGAGAAACAGAAATGACCGAGACCGACAGGATGGGCATAGCCCCTGACATGTCAGCAATAACGGAATCTGACTGGCAGGCAATGTGCGATGGGAATGAAGCCGCATTGATTGAGGATTTGGAAGTAGTAGATGTCAGGGGGGAGTATGCCTAGACGTATAGTCATTGGCAAAGGACAGCTACGACAGAAGGTAACTGACGCCCCTATAGTTGACGGGGAAAGTCATGTTTTGCCTACACACTGGCGGCGCGTCACACATGGAAACGCAGGCCGCGAACGCAGCCTGATTGCCCGCCTGGGAGTGGAGGATATGAGGCATGATAGTGAAACTATGCAAAATACGAGGTGACATAATATGCCAAACCCGCGCGACGATGAGACAGAAGATGAATTTGTAGAGCGATGTATCCCGATTGTAATAGACGACCAGGAGCTGGATGCAGACAAGGAAGATGATCGGGAACAGGCAGTTGCCATATGTCATTCGATGTGGCGGCAGGAGAATGCGGAGCAGTACGAGTGCGAATGTTTGGAATGTGGCAAGATCGTAGAGACCGCCGAACACTGCCAGGATATAACATGTCCCGAATGTGGTGGGCAGATGCGGCGCGTTGAAAGGCCAGGCGCTAATAGGTTGCATTGCGTGATCAATCAAATTGCTTCTGTGCGGCAGGAATTCAAAGGCGGGGTCGAGTTCTTAGTAGCGCCGATGGTAGCGGTGAAGCCTGGCGTATTGAACGGCGAGCTATTATTGGCCGACGAGATTGAGAACAGTGCGGGGGCATGGAACGGGCGGCCATTCACCATTGGACACCCAGTAGATAGCGACGGCTGGCCGGCCAGCGCAAATTCGCCTGACGTTATGGGCAAGCAAGTGATCGGACAGTTATTCAATACCGAATGGGATGATCGATTGCGAACCGAGGCATGGATCGATGTTCAACGGGCTATGACAAAGAACGGCGGCGATGAGCTTTTGCGTCGATTGCGGGCGGGTAAGGCAGTGGACGTATCGACTGGATACTACAGGGATATTGAAGCGCAAAGCGGTGATCATAATGGAGCTGCCTATATGGGGGTAGCACACAACCTAGTTCCCGATCACGTAGCGGCACTGCTTTATGACAGAGGCGCATGTTCGTGGGATGATGGGTGTGGCATACCGAGGATCAACAAGGAGGACGTGGATACTCCAGAGAAAGAGGATGGGTTGGTCGTAAAAATGTTGAGGGCAATTAGCGAGACATTAGGAATAAGCAAGGAGGGTCAGATGGACGAGGAAAAAGAAGTGACAAAGAAAGAAGTAGTTTTGGAAGACGAGCAGTTGGGAACGGCTGAAGATGTTACCGAGAAGGAAGTTAAGGACGTGATCACGGAAGTAATTGCGAAAGTAGAAGTCGAGGAACCCGTTGATGAGTGGGCGGAGTTTGGTGGGATCGCGGGCGTCAAGGCTTTGCTGCGTGGGATCACCATGAGCGCCAATGCCGAAAAGGAGGAGGTGATTCGTAATCTAGTCGCCAACGAACAATGCCCTCTAGATGCAGAGCAGTTGGCAAAGCTCGACACGAAAGCACTTCAGGCCTTGGTACGCAGTTATATCCCGGCGAATTATGCTGGGCGCGGGGGCGGGCCACAAGTAACTGATAATGAGATTGACGTGCTGGTGAGAAAGCCAGTACTGAATAAGGAGGAGGCAGAATAATGGCTAGAACGACTACAGAACATACGATAGTTGTACAGAGTGCGCAACCCACAGGGGTTGTGCGAGAAGAGGCCGTTGGCAGTGGCAGTATTATCCCTGGCGAGCTTCTGGAATATAGGAGCGGCTATGTTCAGAGGGTGAGCACGGCCGGGGTTGCGACGCCGAAATTCGTCGCGTTAGAGAATCAGACTATCAATACCAATACCTATCCGACAACCGCCTCCATTGACGTTCCGTACACCAGTGGTGACATTGTGTATTTTGCGCAAGCGCAGGCGGGGGACATTTACAACATGCGCCTGGACAGCGCCGTTGGCACAACGACTATTGGGCTAGATTGGCTGATCACCACCGCTGCTGGGCAATTGACTAGTTGTGGGACTGGCATATCTGTTGGCACGAGTAATGCCATCGGCATTGCGTGGGAAACAGTAGCAGTGGGCGGGACGGCGACACGCTGTTTGGTGAGAATCGTATAAGGAGGCATAAATAAATGAATGGGATACAGGTATTGACTGACCGCAGCTCGATTGCTGATTTCATAAGCAACACGTGGCGGCCTTACGGATTTGACAAGAACACGGGCGGGCCGGTGGACAATCGCGGGCAGTCCTTGGTAAACAATAGGGATCTGCGGGCCAACGCATTTCTGTCTCGCGAGGAATGGGAAGTTCTCGACGGTGCGATCATAGCGCGGGCGCAACAGCGATTTCAGATTGTCTCTGATTTGCAGGCTGCAGGATTGACGAGCAATACCACGCTGGCAGAGCAAATGAGCAAGTGGAAAGTCGCATCGGAGCGAGTAGCGGCAGATGTCTCAATGGATTTCGAGACGAAAGGCACTGAGGATCGCATAGAGTATAAGCACTATTTTGCGCCTTTGCCGATCATCTCTGCGGAGTTCAGCGTTGGGCGACGGGAGCTGCTTTCAAGCCGCACGCTGGGGGCGGACATGGACACCGTGAACGCTACGGAGGCCGGGCGCGCAGTAGCCGAAATGCTAGAGGTTATCACCATTGACGGTGACTCTGGTATTGTTGTGGATGGAAACCAGCTATACGGGTTGCAGAACCTGAGCGCGAGATACACCACCACTGCGGCGGGAGATTTCGGGACGTTGAGTAATGTCTATGAAACGTTTCGAGCCACACTCTCCACTATGGCTGGTAGGCGCTATTACGGGCCGTTCCGGGTGTACATCGCTAACGCTCAGTATTTTGAGATGTTGAAACACTACTCGGACGGATCTAGCGAAATGGCTCTTGATCGAGTTTTGAAATTGCCGCAGATTATGAGTATTGAGCCGAATGATCTCGTAGATGATGGCGAGTTTCTGATGGTGCAGATGACGCCAGATGTAATCGATCTGCGCGTCGGGCTGGACATGGAAACGCGGCGATGGGAAGCTCCTGACGGCAGCCGGCTGTACTACAAAGTTATGATGGCTGCGGTGCCCAGGATCAAAACGGATTATGCGGGGTATACGGGAGTGGCACATATCACCAGCTGCTAATTGGAGGCAGACAATGAAAAAGTATCAGGCACGGATCAAACCTGATCATAGCTACAGAGGATATAACCCCGGCGAGGAGCTGTGGGTCGATGAATATGAGCTGCAGAGCTTTGATGATTTGTTAGAAGATTTGCAGCATGTGGAGATAATCAATGCGACAGAAGAGGCCGAAGCCCTGGCGCGTGAATATGGCAAGGAACGGAACTTAGTGCGCGTTCAGGGTTCCGGCAAAGACGGCCGCATTTTGATAGGAGATGTGGAGGCCATACTTGGCTGATCTGAATAGCAAGGCAAAGGGTACTGTAGAGGGCGTGCAGGACATTACGGGGACGAGCCTGGGAACGGCGATAATACATCGCTACTTGAACATGGCCTACTATCAGGCAGGTGGGTTGAGCCTAAGCGGTTGCGGTGGGACGGGCACGCAAGGGGAAATCGAGAACTTTCTAGCCGCGCATTTCATGGCAATGAGCCGTGAGCAACAAGCGGTGAGCGAGTCCGTAGGCGGCGAGGCTTCCGTGCACTTTCGGGGCCAAACCGGTCAGGGGCTACAAGCTACACTATTTGGACAAGCTGCTATTTCTCTCGATTGCTCCGGTAAGTTGGCGAAGGCTAGTCTGAAGAAGCCGATATTCCAAGTCTGGGATCATGACGATATAGACTATGACGCTGAGGGCGACGAGAATCGATGAGCAACGCCTGGCTTGAGAATCGCATGGTTCATACATGCACCATTGAGCGTGATACGGGGACTGCCTTAAGTTCAACTGGCGAGCCGCAATCAGTAGGCTCTGCAGTGGCCTCAGATCAAGCGTGCCGTTTCGGTGAGAAGACTGAGGGTTTTGCTGCCGAGGGTCGCGGGTTTGTAACCAGAAACGTAAACCTACTTATGCTACCGGATAATGCCGACATAGAATTGAAGGACAGCATATATCTTTTGCAGGATAGCGACAGCAATGTTGTGATGGCCGGGACGTATGAGGTGAATAGGGTGCTAAGGCGACGGGATATTGCAGGAAACGTATATTATATCAGCGCCGAGCTGGAGCAGGTGGAGACTACGTGAAGTTACAGTTAGAGGTTCTGGGGACAAAAGACCTGGAGAGGAAGCTCGCCAAAGTCGTGGACACGGTTATCAGGCCGCAGTCTGGCATTTCAGACAGCCTGAAAAAAGGGGCGCAGATTATAGTGCATGAGGCTCGCATGAATGTCTGGGATCTCTTCAACACAAAAGGAGACTTTCCTAGCAAAATTCAAACGAAAATAATCAATCAATACAGAGCTGACATAGAAGTTAGGGCGATTTATGCGGCGGTGCATGAATACGGTGGAACGTTCATAATAACAGAGCCGCAACGCAGTTTCTTTTGGGCAAAATGGTATCAGACAGGGGAGATAATGTGGAAGGCGTTGGCGTTGAAGGCAACATATACAATACCACCTAGACCATATTTGCGGCCCGCGATAGACGCCAAGCGGCAAGACGCAATAAAAATGGCGGCAAAAGATTTGTCTGTCAAAATAGCAAAAGCATTGAGGAGGTAAAGTAATGGCAACAGCGAGAACGACGACGGCATTGAGCGCCTTGTTCAAAGAGCGAGACCTGCAAGATTTCATGGACGATTTGCTGGCAACGCTTGTTACACGAGGCGAGACTTTTACCGTTGGTGAAGACGGGACAGGGTACGATGTAAAGTTTTTTGGAGCTACCCCAGGCAAGTACTTCCTGTGGGATGAGGATAAAGACGAGCTTCTCCTATACGGCAAGTTGACAGTTGGGGTAAGCGGCACAGGGCATGACGTGACACTTTTCGGCGATACAGCGGCCAACCAGTGGTTGTGGGACGAAAGCGCCGACGGAGTAAGAATCACCGGCACAAATGCGACTTTTCACCTGGGGGCTCATGCTAACACGGCGGGTAGCGCGTTTGACATTGGCAATGCAAGCACGGCCATGCGAGTTTATTCGGACGAAGGGGGGACAGCTAACACTGGCAATCGTAGGGGTTTCCTGGCGCGGCACTTGGTGACATACAGTCAGACGGCAGATCAAACTCGCGCTGCGGCGCAGCTACAGCTCAAATTGTATGGAGCTAGTATAGCAGGCGATAGTCACTGGCAGAGTGCATATTGTTATGTAGAGGTAGATGGTGGGACGTCAAATATTGGCAACGGTACAGCCGTGACGTATTTGTCTGGGTGTAGAGCGGCTATCGAGCTTGCCGCCGGGGCGACAATCGAGGTAAAGACCGATAGCTATGTTACCCCGTTCAGGGCAGAGCTCAACGATGCGGCCGGGGCTACTATCAACGGGATAACGGCAGGGCTACTGATTGCAACGCCGCAGAATGGGAATTTTGTAAATGCGTTTGCGTTTGAGAGCATCGGCGCTGGCTATCCGTGTGGGGTTGCAGCTTCCACGGCGGTTCCGGCAGGGACTGCGGGTTGGGCTATGAAGGTCGATGTGAATGGCACGGCCGGATACATCCCAGTTTATAGCACCGAGAATTTCTAACATTTAGATAACGAAAGAGGGTTGGCTATGGAACTGACCGTACTAGAACGGCTTATACTGCTGCGAATACTCCCCGCGCGCGGGAATCTCACAACGATGAAAATCACGCATGATTTACAGAACGAGGCGGGGTTTTCGGAGAAGGAACTGACGGATCTTGATTTTGTGGCCGAGGAAGGATCGCTTAAGTGGAATACGCCACCTGACAGCGGTAAGCAGATCGATGCTGGCAGTAATGTCAAGGCGGTTGTGTGTGAACAGCTACGGAAACTCGATGACAAGGAACTGCTAGAAACTCAACATCTGAGCTTGTGCGAAAAGTTCGGTTACGATGGGAGTTAGGGAAAGCATTTACAAACGCAACACTACGCATGAAGGACTCTTGGCACTTATAGGGACGCGCTGCTATCCACAGTTGCTTCCCGACAATGCCAAGCTCCCATGTGTAGTTTACAATCTGATCGGGACACCGCCTAACAATTATGGTGATCACGATGCAAGCCCGCCTGACCGCTGGACGACACGTATACAGATGGACGCATACGCAACCACATCAGACGGTGTACATGCCGTTGGGGAGCAGCTCTTTAACGCCTGGGAAGGTTATCATAGTGGAACAGCGGTTGGGTGGGCGTGGGTAAAGAACCAGATTGATAGTTATGATCTAGGATTGAATCTGTATAGGCAGATGACGGAAGTCGTCATAGATTACAAGCGTTAAAGGGAGAGACACATGAGAATCATGATTTGGTCGAATGCGCCCTGGGCTCTAACGGGATACGGGGGGCAAGTGCGGAATCTGGCACCTCGACTACAGGAAATGGGCCACACGGTTGCGATCATTGCGAATTACGGGCTTGGGGGAAGTAGCATAGAGTGGCACGGTATCACAGTCTATCCCATGAGAGAGGTTGGGCAAAATGCCGACATGCTCGGCCACTATGCTAAACATTTTGCGGCCGATGTAGTCCTGGGGCTATACGACATTTGGGCATTGCCTCCCGACAGCAGGAAACGCATGGGCGTTCCGTGGATTGCGATGGTGCCGGTAGATGGTGCTCCGGTGAACACGCGGCAGAAAGAAAGGCTCAGAACGGTAGACTACATCGTAGCCTACTCGCGGTTTGGGCAACGGGAAATCGAGAAGGCTGGCTATCAAACCAGCTACGTGCCACATGCCATTGATACCGAGATATTTTCACCGGGCGACAAGGCGGCGGCTCGTGAGGAGCTAGGGTTTCCGCAAGACCGCTATATCGTGAGCATCGTGGCGGCGAATAAAGGATTTCCTGCGCGTAAGGCCTGGGCTCCGATGCTACTGGGATTCAAGAAATTTTACGACGAACACGAGGAGGCGGTGCTGTATTGTCACACGACAAAAACGCCCTATGGAAGCGCGGGAGTAGGGATTTATTTTGACGCTCTCCGTGAGCAGGCTGGGATTCCCGATAGCGCAATCGCTTTTCCAGATCAAGGGGCACTGGCCATCGGCGCACCAGATGAACAAATGGCAGATATTTACAGGGCATCGGACGTGCTGTTATTGGCGAGCATGGGGGAGGGTTTTGGCCTCCCGGTTATCGAGGGACAAGCATGTGGTTGCCCCGTGATCACGCAAGCGTGTTCGGCCATG
>Ga0307928_10002207_pt1 | contig 14949 bp, 24 predicted proteins | sample AceLakmetagen232_FD_201815 | JGI IMG/M metagenome (GOLD analysis project Ga0307928, IMG submission 201815) | Saline water microbial communities from Ace Lake, Antarctica - #232 | ecosystem: Environmental > Aquatic > Non-marine Saline and Alkaline > Saline | place: Antarctica: Ace Lake... | reverse complement strand
TATTCTGCTACTGTACCTGATGATGTAAAACAATGCGCGATCATCCAATGCGCCCGTTGGTTTAAGAGAGGGCAGCAAGGATTCCAAGATACCGGGGCGGTTGCGGAGCTGGGTCAGTTGAAATATGTAAAGACAATGGACCCTGATATTCAGGTGATTGTGGATTATTTAAGAAAGGTTACTATCTAATATGAGCTATGACTTAGAAACTGCCCTGACTAATATTCAAACAATGGTCCAGACTATTGCGGCCGAAATTAAAGCTGCGCCTGTTGGCCCGCCTGAAGCCATGAATCAGTTTCCGTTCTCACTTGTTTATATTAAACATTTTGAGACGCTTGGTGGCACTTATCACTGGGATGAATGTGTTGACACGATTGCTATTGAGATTCATCTAACAAGACAGAATCTACCAACCGCTTATAAGGCCGCCCTGCCGTACAGAATACAGATACATGAAAAGCTAATTGCTGATCCGAGAATAGGCGATGCGGTGGATACGTTCACAGATTTTAGGGGTGATTTCGGATATATGACTTATGCCGGAGTAGGCACAATCGGGTGGCAACTGGAGCTGAATGTCAAGGGCAAAATTACAATATAAAGAGGTAAAACTGTGGTGAAAATAGGATTGGTACACGTTAGTGGATCTCTTCGTGGGATACCCGCGAGAAATCTATCAGTTGAGGAAGTAAAGAAATACGGTGGTGAAGATTATCTAACTATGAACGGTGTATATAAAAAGCCAAAGGCAAAAGCAAATAAAATGCGCTTGGGCGGAAAGGAAAATAAAGAGGTGATAAATGAGCGGAATTAAAAGATTACGCAGAATCCAACTGTTCCAAGAGGCGACTGCGACTAAAGGTACAACCGGGATAGCAACGGCTGTTTTACGATGTACTGGTACGGTTGACGATCAGAGGGTGATGCACTTTCCAGATGAGGATATTGGCTATCTGGTAGATGTTGAACGTGTGAGCAATCCTTACAAGTCGGCAGTATTAGACATTGAGGAAAACCCAGCTACATTTGAGCAATTACCATACTACTTGTCTGCCGGTGTGTTGCTTCATAATACGGCAGTTGCAGATGGTGGCGGGACTGGGGATATTTATACTTATCCATTCTCATTCAAAGAGCCAGTAAATGACTTTCAGACTTTCGCTATTGAAGCTGGCGACAATGAAGAAATGGAAATACTACCTTATAGTTTCTTGAGAAGCTTCAAGCTATCAGGCAAACCCAAATTACCTATAATGATTAGTGGTACTTTCGAGGCAAGGCAGGCAGAACGACTGAAACTCGCTATTGCAGACGCGGTGTTTGCACATGGACCGCCTGAAACGATAACACCCACAGTGGCTGGACAATTTGCAGGCGCAAACAACTTCCCTGATGGTAGCATGATACGGATAGAAGGTGCAACTTTGGCGGCTAACAACGGACTTAAAACAGTGGTTTCTTGCACAGATGATGTTTTGACGGTTACAGAAACATTAGCAAACCAGGCGGCTGAAGCAGTTACTATCCAACAGGATTTTACTGATAGCGCGGCACTTCCAGACGTTGAGGATATTTTATTCTCTAAAGCCGAATTGTTCATTGGGCCGGATACCGGAGCTTTTGGTGATGGCGCTATGACTGCTTTACTGATGGGCTTTGATCTTGACGTTGAAACAGGGATCCAGGCACGACCTGCTGCAAGCGGACAGTTGTACTTCCCAAGAGCGGCATTAGTTAATCCGGTTATCAGACTTAGTATGACGCTTGAATGGAACGGAGATTCAAGCGATGAAAAGCAGTTATGGAAAGACGGTGGCCACGCTGGAAGATTGATCCGTATAAAAGTTGAAGGATCGGCGTTAGCAACTGCCGGAGCTTATACCTATAAGACCCTGATTGTTGACCTTGCCGGACAGTATGAGAAGTTTGAGAAGATTGGCGAAGATGAGGGAAACGACATTGTGGATGTCATCCTTAGAGGTCAGTACAACACAACCGAAGCTGCATACTGCACGATTATTGTAGTAGCAGATTCATTACCAACATTACCTTAATAGAAAGGAATAAAATGAGCAAGCTGGTATTTGAATTACCGAATGCACAGACGCCTGGTTATTTAAGGCGTGCAAAGAAGGGGCTAGAATTTAAAGCAAAGATGGGTGCGGGCTTAGGCCCAGAAGTTATTGATGATATGGTTGATTTTCTAATAGACTTTGTAACAGCACCGAAAGATCGAGACGAAGCCCGAGAAGCCATGTTTGATGCAAATGAGGAACAGTTTACGTATGTCATTGATCTTATAACAGGAGAAGGTCAAGAAGAAAACCCTACTGTGACTGGGAAACCAGAAACGAAATCAGAGCCTACAGAAGCGGATTAAAGGCGAGAGTGCCATTATGGGTGATTACTAAAATGATGGCTGATGAATGCAATATGTCACCGTGGCAGTTTGAAAAAGAATGTACTGAAGAATGGTATCACAGGCTAAGAGGATGGTTAAAAGCAGATGGCAAGTAAAAACGTTGTAGAAATCATTATTAAGGCAACTGATAAAGCCTCTAAAGAAGTTAAGGGTCTGAATAGCGTTATTGGCAAACTTGGTAAGGTTGCTGCTATTGCTGGCGCAGCCGTTGTTGCTACGGGTGTTGTTATCGGAAAAGTGGCCTTCAATCTGGCAAAGGAATCTGCGCGCGTAGAAAGGTTGAAGAACACATTTGATTCACTGGCAAAGAGTATTGGCGAAACTTCAGACGTAATGATAAAAGACTTGCGGGTAGCTTCTCGCGGTATGATTAATGACGCAGACCTCATGCAATATTCAGGAAAACTCATGGCGATGGGGCTTGCAGATACATCTGATGAGGCAGGCAGATTAATTGAAATGGCAACCCAACTTGGTTCTGCTATGGGCATGGATGCAACTGCTTCTATTGAGCAATTCGCACTGATGTTAGCAAACCAAGCAATTAGACGGCTTGATGAATTTGGTATCTCGTCTGGAACAGTAACAAAACGATTACAAGAGCTAATGGAGGCAGACAAAAATCTAACCAGAGAAACAGCTTTTATGATGGCTGTTATGGAACAGGGTAACGCGACAATGGAAAAGGTCGGCGAGCAAGGTGAAGGCGCCGCCGCTGGCATGGCGCGATTAACGGCTAATGTTGATAATCTAAAGGTAGAAATTGGAAATAGGTTGCGCCCTGTATTAGAAACAATAACAACAAAACTCCTGGAGGCGTGGGATAATCCAGAAGTACAGGCTGGAATAGAAAGGCTTTTCATTTGGCTTGAAAATGTAATAGGTGATGAAGGAAGCGGGGTTGTTGGTATTATTACCAAACTGGCTGAAGGTGATATAAAAGGCGCTTTTGAGCTTGCTTTTGGCGAAGAGGTTGCTGAGTGGGTGGAAAGAATTGGTGAGGATTTAAAGGCAATAGGAGAAAATTTAGATTCAATAACTGGCAAGGCACCTGGAACGACAAGCGTGCTTGGAATAATGGCTGGTGCTGCAAGAATACTTGGGGTGGCGCTTGAATCTGTGCTCCTTGTGTTAGAGGGAATAACGTCTTTGCTTAGCGCAGTAACAAAAGGTACATCAATTCAGCCAATACAAGATAAAGCCGCTGAATTTATCAATAGAACTTTTCCTGGCCTTACTCCTAATATTTCCAATATTTCTACGGGCCGGGGCTGGGGTCGTGCATCAGGCGGCCCAGTATCGGCTGGTGGTAGTTATCTTGTTGGTGAAAGAGGGCCAGAGATGCTAACTATGGGTGGTAGTTCTGGGTATATCACACCAAACAATAAACTTGGCGGAGCTACTATAGTTTTTAATCTAAACTCAGTAGTATCACTTGCAGATATGGAGAACGCTAAACGAGTATTACAGCCGATAGTTGAAAGTGGATTAAGGACGGTGATGGCGAGATGATAATTGGAATGATAATAGCGGGTGCGGCATTTATGTATTTACTTATTTATTCACTTTGTGTAGTAGCTGCAAGAGCTGACGGGAGAGATGTATGACAACCAGATACGTAGGCAAAGGTGGGGATGACGCTAATAACGGTCTTACATGGGCACTTCGGAAACTAACACTCAATGGCGCAGAAGATACCCCTGTAGTTGCAGGCGATACCGCTTATGTAGGTGCTGGAACTTATAGAGAACAATTAACCGTTGATGTTTCAGGTGGAGCAGGAACGCCAATTACTTACATTGGAGATTATTCAGGCGATAACACAGATGGAGTTGGTGGTGTTGTTAGAATTACCGGAAGTGATGATGATATTGCGCAGACAAGGGATAACTGCATATACGGTACTGGAAAAGATTATCGTACTTTTCAGGGGTTTAAATTAGATACGTCTTCATCCGCTTGTCTTCGGTTAGATGGCGGACAAAACCTAATATTCGATAAAATATACGTAGATGTAAATAGATACCCTATTTATATGAGCAATCCAAGCACGGATATTACTATCAAAAACTGTTATTTAGTTTCTGCTAAAAATACAGCGGTGATAAGTGCGATTAGTGCAGGCGGGCTTGATGACAGAGCCATGTCAATAGAAAACTGTATATTACGTGGATATGTTGGGCTTAGGTCAGACAGGATTGGTGGAATAACCATAAAGAATTGTATTTTTCCAAACAATTACTACGGGATTCAAGTGGGTGTAGCATTGACGGCTGCGCAGACTATAACGGTAAATAACAGCATATTTTGCGGTGCTATGTTCAGGGGAATGGCAGCAACAGCATTAGGGGAGATAATTGAAGATTACAACTCGTTTTATGGAAACGCAACAGACCGTGCAAACGTGGCGGTAGGTGCAAACAGTAATACTTATCCGCCTTTATTCGATAGTAGATGGTTCTTTGAGACGGTGAGATGAGTAAGTACGGAACCTTCACATATAACAGGAACGCATGGAGAACGCTAACCCCGTTTGACTTGTCTCCTGATTCTCAGTTAATAGATGTTGAAGGAACTTCTCCAACCGCTACAGATATGCGGGGCTATACTTTTCCTGGTACACAAAGAGAATGGGGTGCGCTTGAGTATTTTCCTTCTGAAGTCGGAGGCGCAGAACACGAAAGCGGAACTACTACTAAATTAATAACGCCCTTTGATTTATCGGAAAATAGTCAATTAATTGATGTGGCAGGAACTGCACCACCAGCAACCGATATGAGGGGTGAAAGTGTAATTGGTACACAGAGAGAATGGGGCGCATTAGAATATGATGCCGACCTTTTGACTCTTGCTATCGCTGAAGGATTAGAATTTAGATACGGGCTTACAGTCAATACTAATCTTTTATGGGCAATGGAAATTGATTGGGACGATGACGGTGTATTCGGTGGAAGTAACGAAGCAACATACGCCTATGATTTCCAGTCATCGAGAGGAAGAGATTATTACATAAGACCTAAAGCGGACGGATTTGAAAGAATGCCTATCGGTGAGGCGGTGATTAGACTCTATAATGACACTGGCAGATATGATCCTTTTAATGCCGCTGGAGCTTTATACGGTAATTTAGAATCTGGAAAGAAAGTACAGATTAAAGTCAAGAACGGAACTGCAGGAGAAAATTATCCTGCCTTTACTGGAATCCTTGACGAGATCATTCCGTATGGCCGCAGGGGTACAGTAGATTTAATAATTAAAGGATGCTGGAGTTTCCTACAAGAAGCTGATGTGAGAGCGGCAATTCAGGAAGATATAACTGCCGATACTGCCATTGGTGCGATTCTTGATTATGTAAACTGGCCTGTTATTTGGGGGAGGGATTTGGATATTGGCCCGGATGTTATTAATTACTGGTGGGAGCCGAAATTAAAAGCAAAGGGCGAAATAGAAAGTCTTTCAGAATCAGGAATGGGTTATGTCTTTGTTGCTAGAGATGGAAAGCTAACATATTATAGCCGCCATAATGATGCTGCTGCAGTAATGGAATTAACAGAAGATGAATTATTAAAAGATATAAGCATCCCCCAACCAGGAAAATTCACAAGGAATATTGTTGGTATTCAGGCATATCCAAAAGTTTTACAAGCACTTCAAGCAATATGGACGCTGAATGAAAAACCATCTATTAGCGGGAGTGGTGATTCTTATACTGTTTGGGCATACCATACTTATGATGGAAACCCAGTACCAGCTATTGATATAGTTACTCCATTATTAAATACTGACTGGTCTATGAATACCCAGGAAGATGGCGGTGGGGTTGACATTGGAGCAGACTGTACTATTTCTTTTTCAGATTTTGGAGAAACGTCAAAAACAACAATCACTAACAATAATGCTAATACAGGATATTTAACTCTTTTACAAGTAAGAGGAAAGCCGGTCGAATCTCCTGATGTGGCTGAAAAGGTTGGAGAGGGAGAAGGATACTTAACAAACCCAAAGGCATTTAATTTAGACCTTGCATGGCTTCAGGATACAAATGTTGCTCAGGACATGGCGACTTTCCTGTCTGGCTTTATGTTGGCGAATCCTATATTTCCCAAAGGTTTTGTAGTGGATAGACCGACCATTCAATTTGATTTAGAATTGTTTGACAAGGCTACATTGAATTTAGCAACCTGGGGAATTAATACAGATTTTCAAGTAAGTAAAATAAAACATAAGTGGCTGGATAAGTCAGGGCAGTTAGTGAGAACAGAGTTTCAATTTGAGCCGACTTATAACGTGGGTGGTGGAGACTTCTGGAGATTAGGGGTTGATCTATTAGGAACTGGTACAATAATGGCATGGTGAATATGAATACAAAAATGAAAATTATAAGTGCAAAAGATTACATGTTCCGCGAACACGTCAAAACAATGAAGGAGCGTATTAATAAAATCTGTGGAGAGATGAAAAGGCGTGGGATTTTAGATACGCCGTTTATTGACTGTGATCCGATTGGCTCTCCTGTTTATGCAGAAGTAAATTTTGGCCAATGGGTTGCAAGATGTGAGTGTGGTGGAGCAGAGACGGTTGATCCAGACGAACCGATATTCTATTGTTTCAGTTGCGGAAACTTTGATAATCATGGAAAACCCAGAAAAGTTATTTTCCCTTCAAAGAAGGAAATGAAAGATATTGAGACAGTGTTGTTAGAAAGACCAGTAAAAATAAAACCACGTTCACACATGATCGAGAGGGCAATAGATGCAACCCCGGTAATCACAGATAAATATGGAGTTTTATCAAGGTCATGGCTTCCAGGTGAAACAGTAAAGCATTTGAGAAAAGAAAATAAAGAATCCATTAGGGCGGTGAAATAATGGCACGCAGCGCAATCCCCCTCTACGTAACTAACCAAGTCATCACAGCCGCGCACGGAAACACATACTGGCGTGATAACGAAGCTGCTCATTGGGTTGGTACAACTGCTGGAGATGTAGATTACTATACGGCGGCAACCACAAAAAGCAGGCTTGCAATTGGAACGGCTGGAGAAACATTAGTAGTTAATGCCGGGGAAACTGCTCCGGAATGGGGAAGTGGGGGAGCGTTTCAATTAATAGAAGAAATATTAGCTGGTGGTCCAGTAGCAAGCCTTGATTTTACAGCTATTCCAGCCACGTATACCCACTTGAAATTAATATGTAATATTAGAGGAGACAATGCAGCGGGTAGTAGCACGTTGCAAGTTACCGTAAACGGGGATGCAGGGGCTAATTATGACTGGCGAGACTTAACGACGGCCAACGCCGGTACAATATCAAGCGCAGCCGTGCTTGCTGATAATAGCTGGGAAGTTGTGCAAATGACTACCGCAACAGGCACCGCCAGCCATGTAGGCTCTGCTGATATGTTGTTTATAGATTATACAAACACTACTTTTAGAAAGAGTATGTTATGTCATGGATTTCTAAAGCATGCGCAAGCCGCCGCAAATGCGAGCATGATGTTTAAAACAACTGGTGGAACATGGCGCAGTACCGCAATAATTGACCAAATAACATTAACATTAAAGGCTGGAAATATAATAGCTGACTCAAAGGCATCTTTGTATGGAATAAAATAATGATAGAGCGAATTATTTTATTTTTGCTTTCACTTTTTGGGTTTAGGGGAGCCTATTTTCCAGACTTTGATTATATTGTTTGCAATGATGTAAGCACTTGTATTCACGAGCAGGGGCATAGAATGGATTATGCTCTTGGGCTTCCATCTCAAACATCAGAATTTAAAGAAGCGATTAGCGCATTTCCGTTTGTACTTGAAAATAACACCTGTCTTGTAAACACGGAAATGTGTAAACATAAGGAGGCGTACGCAATATTATGGCAAGCGGTAGAGGGGAGTATATATAGTTTGCCTGAGGAGTTTCAACAATTTTATAAGGAGTAATTTATGGCGAGAACAATATTAGCGCATACTGTAAAAGTTGATAACACCTGGGATGTAATGGCGGCTCATGTTAATCTGTTACAGATAAACCAGGAAAAGATCTGGAATACTCTTACACTTGTTGAGGCAACAGAATTAACTATTGATGCCGCTGGAGCGATAACGGTTACACAGAACTATCATACAGTAGATACTTTGGCTGATGCGGCTTCGGATAACTTGGATACTATTAATCTGGGAGCAAATGTTGAAGAAGGGACAATATTAATAATTCGCCCTGACCATACCGCTAGGACTATTGTTGTCAGGCATGGAATAGATAATATCCTATGTAATGGAAATGCCGACATTCACCTTGAAGACTCTCACGATTTCGCTTTTCTAATTTATGATGAAACCCTAACAGCATGGATGGCGTTTGGTGGTAGTGCCGAATTAGTTGCTGACCTAACGCCACAGCTTGGTGGAGATTTGGATCTAAACGGTCATGTAATAACTGATGTGGTTGTTAGTGATACGACCCCGCAACTTGGCGGCAATCTCGATCTAAATGATTTCAGCATAGAAGCCACGATTGAGCCTGCCGCAGATGAAACGCCACAAGGAATTATAGCTGATGTTACAGTAGATTCTAACTCAACTGGAATAGGTTGCCCTCTTTATATAGCCGCTGATGGGCATTGGGACGAAGCGGATGCAGATACGATAGCAACTGCTCCCTGTTTTGCATTAGCATTAGAGGCGGGAACAGGAACTAAAAAAGTTTTATTTCATGGATTGATGAGGTTAGACGCCTGGAACTGGACGACTGGGCCGGGTGAGATTTCATTAATTTATTTATCTGAAACGGTTGGAGAGCTTACACAAACTCCACCAACGACAGAAGATGCGGTTGTTCAACCAGTAGCTTATGCCGTGTCAGATGATATGCTGTACTGGAATCCTTCACTAATCTATATAGAACATGGTGCATAATGGCAGTAGATGATGGAAATACCGTAGCACTTCTGCATTGTGATGGCGCAGACACTTCAACCACGTTTACAGACGAGAGTGGTAAAATATGGACAGCTCGAGTTAATGCCCAATTAGACACAGCACAAAAGAAATTCGGCACTGCTTCAGGGATTTTTGATGTTGGCGAAGCTGATTCTATTTCTACCCCCGACCACGCCGATTTTGATTTTGATTCTGGTGATATGTGTATTGACCTTCAGATTCGTTTTGCATCAGTGGCAGACTATCAATGGATTTATACACAAGATGCAGATGATGGTGGCAATAATTATATCCTCTTGTATTGGGTTACTGATAACAAAGTTTATTTTCAAACCAAACTGGGCGGAGTCGTCCAACACGATACAACTTGGGCTTGGACACCAGTAGCTAACACTTGGTATCATTTTGAGCTAAACCGTGATGGGGACAACTTCAAAATGTTTATAGATGGTACTCAGATTGGAGGAACTTATAACGATGCTTCAGATTGGCCAAATGTAGCGGCATCTGTTTTTGTTGGCGGTAGATTAATTGGTGGTAGTAAAAGCGTTTACGGTTGGTTAGATGAAATCAGAATCACGAAAGGAATATATAGACATACTGCTAACTTTACTTCACCAACAGCGCCTTATACGCACAGACCTCCTGGAGTTAAGTCTGTAAACGAAATACTATCCCCAAAGTCAATGAATGAAATAGACTGGGGCGACATTAAGGCATTACAAGGATTAGCATGATTCAAGGAATTGATTGCTCACATCACAATAGGAGATTCAACTGGGATAAGGCTAAAGCCGAGGGAGTCCGGTTTGCTTTCATTCGCGCCATGTTCGGCTATACAAGAGATACAGAATTTGACAGGAACTGGTCAGAAGCGAAACGGGTAGGAATTGCGAGAGGGGCGTATGGTTGGGCGTTACACAATATGAACCAGAAGACGCTTGCAAAACTATTTGTCAATCGTTGGATTAATGACCCGGGAGAGCTTCCCCCGGTTGTTGATTATGAGAATACTAAGTGGCATGGTAAAGCCACATTTGAAGAACTAAGATTATTCATGGATGAAGTCTATAGATTATCAGGACTACATCCTATAATCTACACCTCAAAGGGTGCATGGAATAGCGTACCAAAACACAGTGAGCAATTATGGGCGCTGAATCATCATTTATGGGTTGCTAACTATACTTTAAGCTCTCAGCCGTCTATGCCATCCGTCTGGAAAACCAGCGGCACACCCTGGACATTCTGGCAATATACTTCCCATGGGGATGGTTATAAATACGGCAGTGGCGGTAAGAACCTTGACCTTAACTGGTTCAATGGAAGCGAGGAAGAATTTGCAGATTATGTAAAGGGAGATATTCAGCCAGCGCCTTTACCGGAACAGGTGATAGTGATCTGTAATAAACTGTCGTTCCGGTCCAGACCAGAAATATACTCAGGTGATCGACCGTATATTCCAAAAGGGACGGTATGCAAGGTCTTAGAAAAAGTAACAACAGATATTGATTGGTATAACGTAGAATTAAGCGGGGGAGATAAGGGCTTCATCAGTGCCGGATTCAATTATGTAAGGGCGTTATAGGAGATTTATATGGCAACACAGAGAATAACAGCACCAAAAGTAAAAGGAATTATTGATGATCACGTTATCAGACATATAGAGGTATATGATAAATTACTTTATAAACATGATACAACATTATATGGAGAAAAAGGAGACGATGGAATCGCCTATGATGTTAGAGATATTGTCAATGGATTCAAGACGATTAAAGGAGTTGGGTACGCGGTGCTTGTTACCATAGTGGTGGACATAATAACTCGCTTTATAAATTAGAACCTTAACAATTAAATAGGAGGCGTCATGGAGATAAAACACAACAGTAGAAATGTTATGACTATCAGCATGGATGTAAAGGCTGGCTGGGAACAATGGTTTTTGCTCTCGTCAGACCGTCATTGGGATTCTGTAAAATGTGATCGTAAGTTAATGTTTCAGCATTTGAAACAGGTCAAGGAACGAAATGCCTATATACTGGACACTGGCGACTTCTTCGATATGATGCAAGGCAGGTATGACCCACGGAAAAGCTACAGTGAACTCCGACCAGAATATGTTATGGATGATTATCTGGGTGCTATTTCAAGAGATGCGGTTAAACAGCTAAAGCCATACGCCGATAGATTCCTGTTATTAGGGCGTGGAAATCACGACCAGGCAGTTAAAAAACATAACAGTATAGATGTTATGAGTTTATTGGCTGCTGGCCTAAATAGGCAACCGGGCGCAAATGTTCAACTGGGCGGTTATAGTGGCTGGGTAAGATTCCAGTTTCGCAGAGGCAAATTCAGGATCCGAAAACAACTATATTATTTTCATGGATCGGGCGGTGGCGGAGAAGTTACAAGGGGCGTGATCAGAACAAACCGAATGGCGGTATATGTAGAAAACGCCGACTTTGTTATCACTGGCCATACACATGATTTTTGGGATGTTCCAATAAAGAAAATGCGCCTTAACAATAAAGGTAACATTGAATCGTATAATTGTCGATACTTGAATCTCGGCACTTATTCAAACGATTATGGAGATGGGTTTGAGGATTGGTGGGTCGAGAGTGGTAAAAGCCCAAGGCCGCGCGGTGCAATCTGGCTACGCTTTCATTACATAAACGACATGATTAAAAATGATATAATATTAGATATAGACTAGAGGAAAGGAGGTAAAAATGGGTAACGAAGATAAAGGAGAATTTATGAGCGGACTATTAAAAAGCAGAAAGTTTTGGTTAGCTGTGTTCGGTGTTTTCCAGGCCGTTGTATTGTACTTCTTGGACATCCCGGAATCGGTATGGCAATCTATCTCGGTGCTGGTTGCTGTGTTGATCGCTGCAATTGCGCTGGAAGATGCTGGAGAGAAGATCGGAAACGGTAAGGAGTAGTATTAGACAGACACCGCCGAGAAGTCGCATAGTGTCATCTTGGGCGGTGTTTTGTTTTAATGATATAATAAATTGAACGCCCGAACCTCGAGGTAAGGCGTTTCTCCCTTGCCATACGGTGTAAAAACCGAAGGATGCCGAGAGAATAAAGTGGCTGAACATCTCGGGCCACCATTGAGTAACAGAACCCGCCACGCCTCTTAACAATGCGCACCGAGGCGGGTCATTTTTATTAAAAAGGAGAGTGCGATGAAAACACTCTCCTTCAGGAGGGGACCAGGGAAATGAAATAACCCTGATCCAGTTTCATTATAGCATAAACCCGAATCTTAAATAACCCTGAATCACTTGACAACCTATCATATATATTATACAATCTATATGAAGGAATAAAAAACAGGAGAGAAGATGAAAATGAATAAGCGAGTAAGGTTTTTCAATCACGGATTCAATAGTTTCCAAGTTTGGTTTACGCCTCATTCTGGCGGTCGCAGGAGCTTGAATTTCAGTTTTTTCAAATGGACTTTGACTATGGATTTTGGCTGGGCAAAAGACGTATTGGCTGATAATCCTGATTTGACGCGTTGGGGATAAAAAAATGAAAGTGCATTATAGTAGTCAGTCTAATGAGTGGGAAACGCCACAAGATTTGTTTGACGATCTTGATGATGAATTTCATTTTACGCTTGACCCTTGTTGCACAAAAGAAAATACCAAATGCAAGAAATATTACACGGCAGAGGATAACGGGTTATCGAAGTCATGGGCTGGTGAAATTGTGTTTATGAATCCGCCTTATGGTCGTGAAATTGGCAAGTGGGCAAAGAAAGCATACGGGGAATGGCAAGATGGCGCAACGGTTGTCTGTCTTGTACCTTCCAGAACGGACACCGCATATTGGCATGATTATTTTATGAAGGGTGAGATCCGTTTTATTAGAGGACGCGTGAAGTTTAGTAATTCCAAACAGGGCGCACCATTTCCGAGTGCTATAATAATATTTCAGTAAAATAATAACAGGAGGATCGATGAAAAAGATACTTGCAATAGGAAATGAAACCGGGATAACAAAAGTCACCTGCCGGGATTGCGGTTCTATTATGGAGCGCATGGACGGGGGATACAGTGAGAAGTTTACCGGCGAATATGACCAGGTGGATTACCCGGATTATTTCAAATGTGAATGTGGCAGAACGGAGGATGTATAGATGGGTAAAAGTTTTGACGTAGGTGAATCGTTTGAGATTCAAGATACGAAATTGTTGGGAGAAGATTTCTCTTTCGCATTATGGATAAGCCCAAGATATAACAAATTCAAATGGTTATGGTATAAGATCAAATCGTTTTTTGCCAAATCAGTCTTGACCGATCTTGAATTTTCAAGATGGCAATATCAAAACATTCCAAAACCAACCGGATACGATTGTGAAAGGATGTAGAAATGACTACACAAATTGAACAGATAGAGTGGCATAAATATCCAGAGACGAAGCCGAAAGAAGAGAAGGAATATTTGTGTGTATATGGAACAAACGAAATAGCTACAGCGGATTGGGATAATAAAAGACGCGCATTTTGGGACGATCAATATGCGAAGTTTACACATGATATTATCGCATGGGCAGAAATGCCGAAAGGATGGCAAGATGGAAAATAACTGCCCTAAATGCGGAAGTCCTGAACGCAGGGAAATAGATGTATATAAAGGTAAGTACACCTATGTATGTACTAAATGTGATAATGTGTGGACAGTAAAGGAGATATTATGAGAACGGTAATACTTATAGGATTGATAACTATATCAGAAGCGATATATATGGTTGCAGGAATAAACATAGAGGCGCTTTATGCTGAACGCCAGGGCGTTTTATTATTTCTCGTAATTATATTGCTAACTTCCATTGTGATGGATATTACGGACTTCATCAGGAATAAATAATAGGATAGGAGGCACTATGCCGGGATTAGAGAAACAATATGAAGATAGATTGACCTTTGCGCTGAGCAGCGACATGAAACAATTTCTCCGTGAAGAAGGGGAAAGACGTTATCCAGAAGATAAAAAGGGCGCAATGGGTAGAATAGTAAGACAGGCGATATTAGAACATTGGGTATTAACTAATCAGAAGGAGGAAAGATGAGTAAGAAAAACAAATTGACGGCAACAAATTGTTTAATTAATTTAGCGGGATTGAGAAATGGTTGGGCGCTAATATCAAATATACCTGACGATAAAGCAATCATCAAGGTATCCCCCGAATGTGATATTGATATTAGTTACAATACAATATACTCAGAACCACAATCTAAGTGGTCAATGTTTTACTTGACAAAACTTAGGCTTCCACACAGAAAGATAAAAGCATTTTTCAGCTATAAGCAACCGCTTGTAAAAGAGGAGGAAGGAAATGAATAAAGAATTAAAAGTAATTGAGACAAAGGGAATAAAAGTGACGGCTATTGTTGAGGCAGTGGATCAATATAATATGATGGTTCAGTATGTCAAAACCGTTATGAAAGAGGGTATTGATTTTGGGAAAATCCCAGGAACGGGGAAGCCAACATTATTGAAACCAGGGGCCGAGAAGTTGCAACGGCTATTCAAGTTACGTGCGACATTTGAAACAACTGATATTA
>Ga0307928_10002206_pt1 | contig 14952 bp, 28 predicted proteins | sample AceLakmetagen232_FD_201815 | JGI IMG/M metagenome (GOLD analysis project Ga0307928, IMG submission 201815) | Saline water microbial communities from Ace Lake, Antarctica - #232 | ecosystem: Environmental > Aquatic > Non-marine Saline and Alkaline > Saline | place: Antarctica: Ace Lake... | reverse complement strand
GCTGCAAGCCTTATGGCCCTTGTGAGAAGCATCAAGCAGAGTGGGATGAACAACGACATGTCGCAGAAGCAAGGGGCTTTATGCCGGAGCCAGACGAAGCCCCGCCCTCGCCCGAGGTCGACCAGCTCGCCAGGCAGGCGGCGGAGAAGGTTCTCTCAGAGCAACTTGGTGTTATTGACCCAGGAACGCTTATCGACCAGAAACCCGGACCGCTTCCTAGGGGCATAGCTGCCATCATCGCGGAGGCGTTCGCTCCGCTGGCCGGGGAGCTGGCCGAGGCCCAGAAGGCGCTCGAATCGCTGCGGGCCGAGGCCGACCTGCTGGAGCACGAGCGGGACGAGGCAACCGAGAAGGCCTGCTGGCTCAAGATCGCATTGGAGACCTACGGCGAGCACCGCGACGGGTGCCCGCAGCCGAAGCACGCTCGCGGGCGCGTCGTCAGTAAATGCACCTGCGGCTTCGAGCAAGCCCTCGCCGGGCAGCCGGCGGAAAAGGAGGTGAATGATGAAGAACCCGACCGTTGAGGAAATCGTGACGCACCATCTCCAGGTCTGCGGGTACGACGGGCTGTATACCGAGGATTGCGGTTGCCTGCTCGGTGACCTTTTCCCGTGTGGCTGGGACTGCTTTGACTGCCGGGCGGGCTACAAGGGGCCGCCCCGGGACGACGAGCTTGGCGACGACCTGGGCTGGAGCGTCGGCCCGGACAAGCCGAAGGAAAACGAAGGGGGTGAATGATGGCAAAGAAGGTGAAAAATAAGATTGCGGCTGAACTTGGCGAGATCACCATCTGGCTGCTCATCATCTCACTTGCCCAGGTATGCCAGTGCATTCAGGGCTGTGTCCCGTGAATCGGCCCGCAGAAAAACCGGCGGAAAGCGACGGACGACCTTGACAGGGCGTAAGTAATGTGCTACCCTATAGTAGCAGACAATAGGGGCGATAAGATGCAAATAACAAGGGCCGCCAAAACTTTCCTGACGGGCATCTCGCCCGGCCTCGATTGTCTGCTTGGCGGCCTTTTTTCTTAGGTGACACTGGAGATGGCGTTGACAAATGGCTTCGTCAAGTTATGGCGTAAATCGCTCCAATCGGACGTGTGGCAGAATCCGACGCTCTGGCGCTTCTGGACGTGGTGCCTTATGAAAGCGACCTACAAAGAATGCGAACACCTGGTCGGGCGAGCGATGGTGCATCTGCTACCGGGCCAGTTCGTCTTTGGCCGCAGGCGTGCGGCACAGGAAACTGGCCTCAGCGAGAGCGCCATCAGATGCGCCATCAAATCACTGATAAAGCTAGGGAATCTCGCCATCAAATCAACCAACCAATACTCCATCATAACCATAGTCAAGTGGGAGAGTTATCAGGTGCACGCGCCCGCAGACGCGCCCGCAGATGAACCAGCAGATAGACCCGCAGATGCGCCCACAGGTGAGCCACAAAGGAAGAAGGTAGAAGAAGTACCTAAGAAGAGAGAAGAAGAAAAGAGCATGGACACCGGCTCCCTTCAGCAACTCTGCTCGTATTGGAAGATGGTGAAGGGCGGCGACATCTCGCCGGTCTGGCGCATCAAGCTCGCGGAGGCGTTGCGTCAGGGCGTGACCGTGGCGGAGGCCAAGACCGTGTTCGACCGGGTGCGTGTGGACATCAAGCCGTGGACGCTACTGACCGAATTGTTAGACCAGCACGACGGAGGTAAGGGCGATGGAGCCAGAGCCAGTGGGCAAGGCGGTAAGCGAAGTAGTCGGCGGTTTGACTCCGCCGACGAGCAGAAAGGGAAATTCGATGACCGATACAGATGAGCGGATATGCGACTTCTGTCACAAGGAAGTGTATGGAACCACCTGTGGCAAGACGGAGTGCCAGGTGAAGGCTTTGCAACGGTTTCTGAGAGAATCTCCGCGCCAGACGCTGTGCGCGAAGGGGGTGCCGAAGCTCTATTCACGCGCAACGCTTGGGGATTTCGACGATACTTACTCGACGGCCGCGATCAACAGGAGCGGCCTGCTGATCACTGGCCCGTCTGGTGTGGGCAAGACGCATCTTGGAACAGCGATGTTCGTGGCGCTCTTGCCTAGCGCGGTGTGCGGAGTAGGCGGCGACGATCCTGGCCGGCTCGCGATGGTCTCCGCCCTTTGGGGTTCGGTGCCGGAGTTTCTCGCGGAAGTGCGGGGCACGTTCGGGCAAGGCCACGACGCAGAACGGTTCGTAATCAGCCGATATTCCTGCCCGAAGCTGCTCATGCTCGACGACCTCGGGGCCGAAAAGGTGAGCGACTGGACATCGCAGAGCTTGTATCTGCTGTTGTCGCGGCGGCTGAACGACTGCAAGCCGACGATCGTAACGAGCAACCTGACGCTCAAGGAACTGGACGCGACCGATCCGCGCTTGGCGAGCAGGCTTGGCGGGATGGCGGAGATTCAACTGGCCGGCAAGGACAGGCGGCTGGCGTGATCGCCAAGATCGCCGAGCGGACGGACAAGGGCACGGCCGATAGGACGAAAGGAGGCGGGTGATGAGAATCTTTGTGATCGGTGCGGTTCGGAATGCTACGCCGGAGTTCCGCGCGGCGCTTGAGAAGCACGTCGCTGGCTTGGAGGCAGCAGGCCACAAGGTGCACCTGCCGCACCGCGACACAAACCAGGTCGCCCTCGGTAGCGACATCTGCTATGAGAACCTTATGGCGATCCGCGACGCGGACGAGATACACCTGTTCTACACAGCGGACAGCAAGGGCACGCACTTCGATCTTGGCATGGCCTTCGCCCTCGATAAGCGCTTGGTGGTAGTCAAGAACGTCGAGTACGGCCCCGGCAAGTCGTTCCCGCGAATGGTCGATGAGTGGGCGGTCAAATGAGACAGTGGCTCAAGGACATCGCATCGTGGCAGATCGGCAAGACGCTATATCTCAGCGTCGTGTTCTCGTGGGACGTGGCCCGCGCGGTCAAGATGGCGAAGGAACACAAGGGCAAGGTGGTCGCCGGTGGGCCTGCGGCGATGCTGAACCGCGAAGCGTTCGACGGCGTGGCCGAGGTTCGAGACGCCTGCGAAGAGGTCGAGCCGATCCTGTTCCACAACCCGCTGGCGTCGTACAGCTCCCGGGGCTGCCCGAACAAGTGCCCGTTCTGCGCCGTGCCGAAGATCGAGGGCGCACTACGTGAGGTTCCTTCGTTCAGGCCCGCTCCGATGATGTGCGACAACAACTTCCTGGCGACAAGTTGGAAACATCAGAAGCGGGTAGTGGACAAGCTAACGCGGTTCCCGCTCGTGGACTTCAATCAAGGGCTTGATGCTCGATTGTTCTGCCGAGAGCGGGCGGACAATTTAGGCCGGCTCAAGCTGCACGCCCGCTTCGCGTTCGATAGCTTACATCAGGAGGCCCGCGTTGCCGACGCGATAACCCTGTGCCGCAAAGTGACGACCAAGAAGATCTCCGTCTATGTCCTGATCGGATTTCAAGACAGCCCCGAAACGGCGCAATATCGGCTTGAGATGGTGCGGGATTGGGGCTGTGCTCCGAACCCGATGCGATACCAGCCGCTGGACGCGGTGACAAGGAATTGCCATGTTGCCGACGGGTGGACGGATCGACAACTCAAGGACATGTGCCGGTTCTACTCGAATATGCGATACTTTCGCAAGGTGCCGTTCTCTGAGTACCAGGACAGGGCGGCTTATGAGGATTCCAAGCGCGGCCAAGCGCGGCTGGATTTAGGCCCGCCTCGGTGACGCAAGGCGCCGGGGCTGGCTTATACCCGCGATATGGTATATATACTGCGGGCGAACTGGCGACGGCGTCAGGGCTTACGCGGGTGCGGATGCTGGGTCGCGTGGTATATAGACTACGAAAGGAGGCGGACGATGAAGGATGAATTGGACATAGGCCGAACGGTCAACGCGGTAGGCTGCGAGGTGGCTCGCACTGTGGAGGAGTTTGGCTGGCAGGAGCATCTGTCCCCGGCGCAGTATCTGGCGATCATCACCGAGGAGCTTGGCGAGGTCGCGCGGGAGTTAAACGAGCACTCCTTGGGCAACATCAGTGCCGAGGCAATGCGGACTCGCCTAGAGGAAGAACTGCTGCACGTCGCCGCGATGGCGGTGAAGATGCGTATCGTGCTTGAGCGAAAGGAGGCGTGACATGGAAGCGTCTGGCAAGCGGTATCTAATTTATTCGCAGCCTGACACGGAGTTCCGCCTGTGGGACTTCGCGGACATACACCTCGGCAATCGCGGCGTCGCGCAGGAACGGATTGAGGCGGACATCGCGCAGGTGCAATTCGACCCGCGCTCGTTCTGGTTCGGCGGGGGCGACTACGCGGACTACGTTGGCATCGGCGACAAGCGGTTCGACCCCGAGGCTATCGCCGAGTTCATGCGCGTGAAAGACCTCGGCAAGCTGGGCGCCGATCTGCGTGACCGGGTGGCCGCGATGTTCGAGCCGATCAAGGGCAAGTGCCTCGGCATCGGCCAGGGCAACCACGAGCGCATGTACGAGAATCGGCAGCAGCAGCAGGGCTTGACCAAGAAGCTTGCTGACATGCTCGGGGCGCCGTATCTCGGATACTGCTCGCTGACCGACCTCGTGTTCATCTACTCGCCGAAGGCGAAGGGCTGCCCGAAGATCGTGTCAAAGGACATGGCTCCCAAGGGCCGGCAGCAGTGGACGGTGCGCGTCTTCATGCACCACGGGGCCGGCTGGGCGCAGACCGAGGGCGGCAAGATCAACAAACTCGTCCAGTTCATGGTTCATTTCGACGCCGACCTCACGTTCGTCGGGCACCTTCACGACCAGTATATCAAGGCCCGGTGCCGGTTGCGGGCAGATGACGCTTGCTTGACGCTGGTGGAGCAGCCCCAGATCGGGATAATGACGGGCAGCTACCTCCGGACGTATGCGCAGGGCGCGACCGGGTACGGCGAGGTGAAGGGATATCCGCCGGTTCCGCTTGGCGCGGTTTCGGCGTATGTGACTCCGCATGACCGGATACTCAGCGGGCGGGTTGACGTTGCCCCGCGCCGCGACCTGACGGAGGATTTTGAGGAGGAGGCTGGTGAGTAAGCACGTCGAGATAGACGCGGTTCTTGCGGGCGAGTCGGACGGCTGCATAGTCTGCGGGGATTGCCTTGAGGTCATGGCCGAGATGCCGGACGGGCGCGTTGACGCCGTGGTGACAGACACGCCGTATGGCACAACGGCATGTTCGTGGGATTCGGTTATTCCGCTGGATACCATGTGGCGGGGACTTACGCGGGCCGGTGCGGAACACGCAATATTCGCGTTTACGGCAAGCCAACCGTTCACGGCCATTCTGACGTGTAGCAACCTCCCGATGTTCCGACACGAGTGGATATGGCTGAAGAACCGGGGAAGCAACTTTGCAAATACGGCGCGAGAGCCAATGAAAGAACACGAGAGCGTTCTGGTTTTTAGTCGAGGCGGTTGGACATACAACCGGCAGATGCAGCCTCGCGCGGAGTCTGGCAAGGCTCGGTCGAAGTATCAAATCAAGCATAACGCACAAGACCGCGAGACATACCGGAAGTTTGAGGGGCGGGAGCATCATGACATGGACGAATTACGAGTACCTTCCTCGTGCCAGACATTCAACGTCGTAGCGGGTTCTGAGAAAACGAAGCACCCAACACAAAAGCCCCTTGCCCTGTTGGAGTACCTCTTGCGAACGTACACCAATGAGGGCGACGTGGTACTCGACCCGACATGCGGCTCGGGCACGACCTGCGTGGCTGCTAAGCAGCTCGGCCGCCGCTGGATCGGCATCGAGATAGACGAGGGCTATTGCAAGATCGCGCGCGAGCGTGTGCGGACGACCACGCCGCCCCTGTTTACATGAGAGGAGCAGATCGATGGCGAAGCGTGATAACATGATCAAGCTGCTGGGCGGGCCGATGGCGGCCTTGGAGCAGGATCAGTCCGCGCGGTGTACGGCTGAACTGAGCGGCGGCGGTCCGAGCGATAGCACGGTGCTCCGGCGGATCAAGGAGGCGCTTGAGGCGGGCACCATCGAGCGGGTGTGGAAATACAGGACGGACGCTGTTGGCCGGCGAATGCCGACGCTGGCCTATCGGCCCATCGAGAAAGGAGGCAAGCCATGATCGGAGACCTGCCGAAAGAGATTGAGATTCCGCAGCACGACGCCGCGCTCCAGCCGAGCGAGCGAACAGCGCCGCCGTCGCTCATGTCGCCGGTGCTCTGGGAATTGGTGCGCGAACGCATGGAAGCTGGCGCACAGACGCACCCTGGCGACCCGTGGTTGCGGACAGGCGTGCCGGTTTGTAAGGGCGGGGTTGGCACGCAGGCCATAGTGCGGTCGTTTCTGCGCCACGTTACCCTTTTTCGAGAGGTGACATATCGCGGAGCCAGTGAGGGCGATGGCGAGGGCCGCATAGATCACATCGCCGCGATGGCCGGCCGGCTGATGCAGTTGGCCCACGTGTTGCACGAGATCGAGGCTGGCCGGCTGTGTCCGTCGCTTGACGACATGCCCCGGCTGGCCGCACCGGCTCAGAAGGAGGCGACTGATGGCAAGTGAAATCCCGAAGTTCGAGTTCGAGGAGAAGCGAGAAGACCACCACGGCACGGTTGTTCATACCCACACGGTCATGGACGCGCTTCGCAAGGAGCATTGTCTGTGCCTGAATTGCGCGTGGGCGGCAGGGTCTGCATGCACTACGGCGACGGAGCTGCACGAGTTCTGCAAGAAGCACGACATGGCGATGGCGATTACCCGGTGCCCGCACTTTGTCCCCTGAGGAGGCGAGCGAATGAAGAGCGTCTTGTACGCGGTTGCTGTTGCGTGTTTCGTGCTGGCATCGGCGCTCGACTTTCGGGACGGCGAATACAAGCTGGCCTGCGTCGCGCTGATGTTTGGCATAGTCAACGCGGTGATTTTCTTCTGGAGATGAAAATGACTTGCAAAGCGCCGGGCTGCGACAAGGCTGTGCCGAAGGGGCGGCACCACTATTGCTCGACCGAATGTGCGAAGGCTCAGGGCAAGATTGACGCGAGGGAGCGAGGCCGGCGCGATCGGGCAGCGGCGATAGCGCGAACAGCGGCGCTGAGGCCGGGCCGCAAGCTGCGAACCTGTGTGGGCGTGGGTTGTCCGCGCCACGGGAAGCCGTTTATGAGCGACGGGCCGGCGAATCGGTTTTGCAAGGTCTGCCGCGACAGGCAGCCGGTGGTCCCATACGACCGCTGGCGATGAAAGAAGGCGAGCGATGAACTTCTGCAAGGACTGTCGGCATTGTGAGCCATGCGATACGTATCCGAAGAGTACTTATGGCTCGATTGAGTTCGCCGTGTGCGGCAAATCGCGTGGCGAATCTGAGAGGAATCCGATGTCTGGCCGGTTGGAGTTGGGCAACGGACGGCTCTGTCTTGAGATGCGAACTGGCGACAAGGCTGAGGACTGCCCGGACTTCGAGGCCAAGCCGTCGTGGTGGCAAGGATTTTGGACTTGGCCGTGGGACCCTGACTGTAGCCATTACTTGACAAAGGAACAAAAGCTTGCCGGAGGTGGGGGCGTAAACCCGCCACCGACTACGCCGAGGCCGGAAGGATTGCCTGGCGCACACCGCAAGCCATAAGCGCACTTGACTTTCGGGCGATTGTGTGCAAGACTAATGAGAGGAGAGATACGATGAACGAGGAGCAATGGATACGCACTGGTCGCAGTTTTGGCAAGAAGGGCACCGTACTCTGGGCCACTGATTATGTCGGGCGTCAGTGTGGTTCCGAGACCACGGCCTGTTTCGACGACATGATGGCCGACGCCAACGAGTGGCGGGCGCACAAGGCGTTCGTCAAGGCGGCGGAGAAGGGCGTGGCCATGTATCGGGCGGCGCGCGCGTTGGACGAAGAGGCGGGCACTGGCTATTTCAGCATGATCGAGGGCACGGACGTTGATAACGATCTGCTACACGCAGCGGCCCTCCTGCCCAAGCCGCCCGAGCCGGCCCCCACGCTCGCCGAGCAGGGCGAGGAGATCAAGGCGGAGATCGACGGGCTGTGTCATCTCTGCGAGCGTACAGGGCAGGTCTGCAAGATCAAGGCAATGGTGGACACCATCGTCGCCGCCGGGAAGGCCAAGTAGATGCCTGACGACGTGACGGAAAACGACGGCCTCATGATGATCGCGGCGCGGCTCCGGGCCGAGGGTGCCACCTGGCAGGAGGTTGGCGAAGCCGTTGGCCGGGCAGAGGATACCGTAGAAGCGTGGGCGCGCAAGCGGCCCGACGAATGGTATCCGGCCCTACAGGCCGCCGTCAACGAACTTCTGCCCGAGTGCGAGCGTGAGGCGGTGCATGTGCTCCGCCAGGGGCTACGCGAGAAGACGGCGAAAGAGAAGCGGCTGGCGTCGTCTGCCCTGCTGCGCCACATTCGGGAATGCCGGGCTAAGCTGCTGACGTTCGGGGTAGGCGAGGGCGGCGGGCTGCAAATCGTGATAACGCCGGCGGTCAAGCCGGAGGAGGAAGGAGAATGACAATGGCACTTGTGCGAATGACAGGGCATGGCGTATTTGCGTGCGAGTCGTGCGGGCTTCGCTATCGCGTTCAAGTAGAGCCGGAGAAGGAAGACGCAGACCTGACCGCCGTGGATCATGCCTGGATGATGGCGGTTTACCACTGCCCGAAATGCGGGTCAACTGTCGAGGTGATTAACCGGCGAAGTGACGGGCCGGAGGAGGCGAGCGAATGAAGCCAGTCGAGCTACGCTGGACACAGGGCAGGGGGCTCGATATGAGCTTCCGCTTTCGGACGCTGACGGCCGCCCTTGAGTTCGCCGGCTGGACGACCTGGGCGGGCACGGCGGATATCGAGATACGGTTACACGAGACCAAGGAGGACTGACTCATGGCAAGCAAGAAGAAGGACAAGAAGCCGAAGGACAAGCGGAGCAAGAAGGAATTGCGGGCTGCCCTCAAGACGGCGTCCGGCCTCCTGGGTGACTACACGGTTTTGCTGGAAGACAAGGATGAGATAATCGCGGCGTTCGTAGCCAGCCAGGGAAGCTTCCTGAAGGCCAAGGATGAGCGAATCGAGGAACTTGAGGCCAAGCTGATCCCGGCCCGGGCTATCGCAGAGGCCATCCAGCGGGACTGCCCGCCGGGCACGCGGTGCAACGCACTGGTTAACGTGATCTACTACCCGTGCGGCACGTCGAAGGTCGTCGCCACGCAGCGGGACTGGTGGCTGTCGCTGCTGAAGGAGTGAGCCCATGTACGTCAAGCTTGACCTGGCCGATCCGAAGTTCTGCACCGGGTGTGCGTGTCTGTATTGGGCGGAAGGCGGCACGCCGGAAGAGCATCCGTATTGCAGAGCGTTCGATACTACGTGGGGCCGCTGGGACGTCAAGGCCAGCGGCATGCGCGGGGTGATCCGGCCACAAGCCTGCATCGACGCATCGGCGGAGATTGAGAAACTAGTGGCCGCTGAAGGGGTGCTGACTTGACCACGCTCAACGTCGAAATGCTTCCGAAGCAGATTGACCTCATGCAGGCCCGCGAGTTCGAGGTGCTCTTCAGCGGGGCGTTCCGCGCCGGCAAGACGCGAGCCGGCTGCTACAAGCTGCTGCAATGGGCCTCGGTGCCCGGCTCGTTCGTCGGCATGTGCCGCAAGACGTACACCTCGCTGAGGCACACCACGCTCCGCACGCTGCTGAAGCCGGACGGTGCCCTGCCGGCCGTGCTGCCACCGGGCACCTACAAGCACAACAAGAGTGACCACATCATCTCGATCAACGGCGGCGGGGAAATCTACTACTTCGGCTTCGACCATCCGCTGAAGATGGGTTCGCTCGGCTTTGACGCGGTGCTGATCGACGAGGGGATCGAGCTTGAGGACGAGGACTACACGATGCTCTTGGGCCGGTGCAGCGGGCAGGCGCTCGGCTATCGCCAGCTTGTCACCGTGACGAACCCCGGTTCGCCGGCCCATTTCCTGCATAAGCGATTCTACGAGGAGCCCGACGAGACGCAGCGGCTCATCGAGACGAACAGCCTTGACAACTTCTTCCTACCGAAGCAGTACGTCTCGCAGCTTCAGAAGCTGACGGGCACCGACTACGAGCGGTACGTGCTCGGGAAATGGACGGCCTACGAGGGGCTGGTATACCGGGACTTCTCGAAGGACGTGCATGTCTGCGAGCGGGCCGGGCCGTGGAAGCGGATCATCTTCGGCGTCGACGAGGGCTACACGAACCCGGGTGTGATCCTGAAGATCGGCATCGACAACGACGGGCGGGGCCATGTCATCGAGGAGTTCTACGAGACGCAGGTGCTACCGGCCGTTTTCGTTGCGCAGGTCAAGGCGATGGCCGAGGGCTGCGACCCCAAGCTGGAGCGGGCGTACATCCCGCCCGAGGCGGCTGGCATGATCGCCGATGCGCGGGCCGCGAACGTGCCGGCCTGGAAGGCCAAGAACGCGGTGCTCGACGGGATTCGGTACGTGACGAACGCGCTGATGATTCGCGGCGACGGTCGGCCGGGCCTGACGGTGGATCCGAAGTGCGTGAACACCATCCGCGAGCTTCAGGGCTACTGCTGGAAGAAGGGCAAGGACGAGCCGGTGAAAGAGGGCGATCACGCAATGGACGCCCTGCGGTACGCGCTATTTTCGATGCGGCGTGGCAAGCTGCTGTTTGGGCCGCTGAGCCAGGTGGTTGCGGACATCAACAAGGCGGCCGGCATTGTGAAGCCGGCTGCGAAGCCGCGTGAGCCGGGCGCGCACGTCGTGGACGTGCCGCTTGTGCCGCCTGAGGTGGCGGCGAAGATCGAGGCCGACAACGAGGACGAGCGGTGGGTCCGGATGATGGACGACCCAGACGCCTGGCATTAGGAGGTGAGGCATGGATGACTGCCCGAAGGTGCCGCAGTTTTTTGATATTGTTGATCCTGAGCCGCCCCCCGAACACACATTTAGGATCACAGACCTTGTTGACCCGTCATTTACAGCAACGGGCTATCTTGAGTTTGCTAGCGCCGCCTGGAAGCACGAGACCTGCGAGACGTGCGAGTTCCGTGTAGACAAGCTATGCCGTGCTGGCCCAGCGGCTCGGTTAGTAGCCGGGCCAGAAGTCGCCAATGGCCCAGTGACCTACGAACCCGCCTGCGCCCAGTGGAAGCGGGCGGCAACCGCAGAAAAGGAGAAGGACAATGAGCAAGCAAGCTGAAGCGTTGGCGGCGGAGATAGCGATGTCACATTGTGGCGGGCGGCATGTCGGCGTAGAAGGGATGATTGCGGACATCATCGACGCCGTATTCAACCCCCCCTGCCCGGAGTGCGGCGCGGCGATAGCGCCGAGCATCAAGTGGGCCTGCGGCTCCTGGCAGGACGGCCCGGCCCGGCAGGTATCAGTCAAGTGCGTCAAGCGGCAGATGGCGAAGCTGAGCGAGAAGGGCGTTGGCGAAGGGAAACATGAGGCTACCCTACGAGAAATCGCCCGCGTAGAGCGAGACGAAAAGCCGGATGGGACAATTCTTGGCGCCCTTGTCTATGAAGCCGACGAAATGGCCGCGTTAGCAAGGGAGGCCATCGGCGAGCCCGTTCTGCCCGTCGACCCGCACGACGGCCCTGCGGTGGCCGAGCTGCCGACGCGCGAGCCGCCCGACGCGATGCCCAAGCCCGCCGGGCCGGAGGGGCCGATACCAGCCGCCAACCCGTGGCCGGCCAATCGGCCGCCGCCCGACGCGATGCGATAACCGAGAGGAGCAAGACGATGGCTGAAGAGCGGCTCGTCATTGAGCGAGTGTGGGGTTGGAATTACGGCGCGCTTCAAGAGCGATGGTATGCGCGGCATGATCGCCTATGCGATGGCTGGAAATCATGTGGCTATTTCACGAGCCGGGGGTCGTTTCTCGGGTTGATCAGGTGGTTACGAATTGAATGGCTAGACAGGAAATCTACGGAGTAAGGCGATGGAGCTAACGCGAATTCAGCAGACGGTGTTCGGCGATGCCATAGAGGTCAAGGTTGACAATCTCGAAGTGTCGCTCGATAGTGGCTGTGCGGGCCATGTGAAACTCGAAGGCGTTGAGCAGACCGGGATTCGCAGCATCGTTGTTCACATGGCCGTTGGCGAGCCGCCCCGGATTGAGATAGAGCGTTTCATTCCGATCAACACGCCGGTGTCGCTGGTAAAGCGATTCGGTATCGACACAGACAAGGAGCAATCTCATGGCAAGGCGTAACTGGCTCACCCGCACGGCGCTCAAGATATTCGGGATCGGCGACGGCGGCGACAAGACGGCACTCGTACAGGCCGTCCGAAGCAGCACGGCAATGCTGTCCGAGGCCGATGCGATCAAGAAGTTCCGGCACTTCGTCTACACCTGCGCCATGCGAAACGGCTCAAGCGTGGCGAGCGTCAACCTGCGGCTCTACGCGCGCGGCGCGGTGAAGAACGAGACGAAGCTATGGTACGGCATCAGAGGCGTGCCGCGCGCGCGCCTGAAGCACATCGTCAAGAAGGGGGCGGCAATCGAGGGCGAGGACATTGTCGAGTTGACCGACCACCCCGTGCTCGACGTGCTCCGGCTGGCGAACCCCCGCGAGATTGGCTTCACGCTTCAGGAGCTGACGACGATCTACCAGGAGCTGGTGGGCAACGCCTACTGGTATCTTGAGCCGTGGGGCGACCTGGTGCGCGGCGCGCAGCCGAAGGCAATCTGGAATCTCATGCCGCAGCACATGACGCCCGTAGCGACGAAGGACGGCAAGGGCGTCAAGGGGTACATTTACGGCACGAAGCCGGAGGACAAGGTCGCGTTCAAGCCCGAGGAGATTATCCATTTCCGCTATCCGAACCCCGAGAGCACGTTGAAGGGGCTCGGCCCGGCGCAGGCGGCAACCGCTTCCCTGCACCGCAAGGACGCAATGGACGAATACAAGCGGGCGATGTATGACAATAATTGCCGACCGGATTTCATTATCCGCGTGCCGGATGGCACGACCGACGATGAAATTCGCTCGCTCGAACGGCAGTTCAATCACATGTTCAAATCGCGTCGCGGGCGCGGCGGCAATATTGCTGGCAAGCCGTGGTTTAGCACAAGCGAGAAGAGCCTTGAGACGCTCAATTTCCCGCCCTCCCAAATGCAGGACATCCCGCAGGCCAAGCTTGACCGCGACGAGATATACGAGATATTCGGCAACCCCCCGCAGATGGCGGAGGTCGGCAAGTCGCGGGCCGAGCTTGAGGCGGCCCTGACGGGCTACATGTGGCACACCATCCTGCCACGGCTGCGGCGAATGGAGCAGATGCTTACCGAGCACCTGGCCCCGCTGTATGACGAGCGGCTGTTCTTCGCGTTCGACGACCCGGTCCCTGAGAACCGCGAGGCGACCCTGAAGGAGATCGAGGTGCTGGTGAAGAACAAGGTTATCATGCGGAACGAGGCGCGGCGGCTCGCGGGATTCGACGAGCTTGAGGAGGGCGGTGACGAGTTCATAGCGGCGGCGCCGGCGCCCGCCGCGCCCGCCGTGCCTGGAGGTGCGGCCGAGCTATCGGCACGCCCCTTTCGGCCAAGCTCGCAAAGCCCATTTGGGGCCGCTGACGAAGAATGAGCGATTGCTTGCCGCGCACATGGCGTCGCTGATAGAGCGGCAGGGGCGCGCGGTGTTCGCCAAGCTTGACACGTTCGACGACGAGGCGCAGGGGCTTGACGTGTCGGCCATCCTGTTCGACGAGGAGCGATGGGACATCATCTACGCCGACGAGCTGGCCGACGTGCTCATGCCGATGCTCGTAGACGGCTGGACGGCCGGGATCGGCAAGCTCCGCGCCGCCATCGGCAAGGCGGTGAAGGCCGTCAAGGCGCCGATTGACGGGTGGGACGTGTTCAACCAGGAAGTGCTTTCCTGGGCGCAGCGCTATCCGCGCTTCTTCGCAGAGCGTGTCAACACAGCGTTCGCCAAGCGGATCACCGAGGTCGTCGCCCAGGGCATGGCCGCCGGCGAGAATATCCGCGAGCTGAAGAAGCGGCTGGCCGATAAGGTGTTCAGCGGCAAGGTAACGAGCGCACGGGCCGAGACGATCGCCCGCACAGAGGGTAGCCGGGCGGCACACGCCGGCGAGAACCAAGCGTGGGAGCAGAGCGGGGTCGTCGAGGGAAAGACGTGGGCGGCGTTCGACGACGCCTGTCAGTTCTGCCGCGCGATGGACGGGAAATACATCGAACTCGGTGGCACCTTTTTCGAGCTGGGCCAGACGGCCGAGGGCGTGGACGGCGGGAAGATGGCGATGAACTACGAGACGGTCAAGGCACCCCCACTTCATCCGCGCTGTCATTGTGGAGAGGAGCCGGTTCTTAGGGAGCTGAACGAATGAGCGAGCTGAAGACCATCGCCGACTTGCAGCCTCACCCGCGCAACCCGCGCGAGATAACGCCGGCGGCGCTTGCCGGGCTGGGCGCGAGCATCGAGCAGTACGGCGACCTGAGCGGGATCGTCTGGAACCAGCGGAGCGGCACGCTCGTCTGCGGGCACCAGCGGATCAAGGCGCTGGGCAAGAAGATGAACATGGTTGCGAATGCTGCCGATGATGGATGGGTACTTCGCTCGGTGCCGAACGGCGAGCGCTTTCCTATCCGCGTTGTCGACTGGCCCGAGGAGAAGCACCTGGCTGCGATGGTCGTGGCGAACAGCCCGCACATAGCGGGCCAGTGGCTGCCGGAGCTTGGCGGGGTGCTTGACGACCTGGCGGGGCCGCTTGAGGACACGTTCTTCGACCTGAAGCTTGACGAGCTGCGGGCCGACGTGCCGGACGGCGAGCCGGAGGCGGGCCTGACCGAGCCGGACGCCGTGCCGGAGCTGCCCGAGGGCGAGCCGACGTGCAAGCCCGGCGACCTCTACCAGCTCGGGGACCATCGGCTCCTCTGCGGTGACTTCACGAAGGCCGAGGACGTGGCGCGGCTCATGAAGGGCGAGCTGGCGGCG
>Ga0307928_10002203_pt1 | contig 14960 bp, 18 predicted proteins | sample AceLakmetagen232_FD_201815 | JGI IMG/M metagenome (GOLD analysis project Ga0307928, IMG submission 201815) | Saline water microbial communities from Ace Lake, Antarctica - #232 | ecosystem: Environmental > Aquatic > Non-marine Saline and Alkaline > Saline | place: Antarctica: Ace Lake... | reverse complement strand
CCGTTGCCTCGGCTTTTCTAACCATTTTTTCCATTTCTTTAGAAGAAAGAACCTGGTGAGCATTAAGCTCAGTTTGAATAGGGGCAACTTTCATTTTTTTTTAATGTATAATAGAGAAGAAAGAATCTCAAACAATTACAATCCTGTTTACAGGTTTTAAAGAATCCTAAGGATTATTATAATCCTGTTTACAGGCTTTAAAGAATCCTCTGGATTATTATAATCCTGTTTACAGGCTTTAAAGAATCCTAAGGATTATTATAATCCAGTTTACAAGATTTTACAAACAAAGATTTTATAAAAAAAGATTTTACAAACAAAGATTTTACAAAAAGACTATGTATCTTAATTTAAAATTGGAACGGCAGTTATGGGAGCAAGGATACCAGCGGGTGATTGGACTGGACGAGGTCGGTCGAGGGACTTTAGCAGGTCCGGTGACTGTTGGAGGAGTCATTATTAATCCTGGACTGCCAAAGATTCCTAGGGAATTACAAGGAGTGAGAGATTCGAAAAAAATGACGGCTCTCCAAAGAGAAAGAACATACCAAACGTTGATGCATGCTGGCTGTCTTATTTCGGCGACGGCCTCGTCTTCGGCGAGAGTGGTCGATAGGGTGGGGATTGTCAGAGCCGTTGAGTTGGCCATGATTCAAGTCGTGAAAAAATTGTCTCCCGCCGACTTTGCTATTCTTGACGGAGATTTCTCTTTGCCTTTATCAATTCATCAATGTTCCTTAGTGCGGGCCGATGATCAAGTTTTTTCAGTAGCGGCGGCTTCCATTATTGCTAAAGTTCGGCGAGATAGACTAATGTGTTATTATCATTCTTTATATTCTCGATATGGTTTTCAAAAGCACAAGGGCTACGGAACAGAAAGACACCGGCAAGCAATAGGAACTTTCGGTTTTTGTCCAATTCACCGAAAAACTTTTAAGAGCTCTTGGCAAAAGAAATAATTTCTGTTAAAGTGAAAAGAATACTTTTTGTTAAAGCAAAAAAGAAGTAATTTAGAGTATTGATTATGGCTGTTCCCAAGCAAAGACATACTAAATCTAGACGCGATCGGAGAAGAGCGCACATCCGCCTTTTCCCAGCTAAACTTATTACTTGTTCAAAGTGTGGCAAATTAAAACTGCCTCATGCTGTTTGTTCTTATTGTGGCTATTACAATGGCCGAGAAGTTATTGATGTTTTGAAGGAAGTGGGGAAGAAGGAGAAGAAGAAAAGATTAAAAGAGATGCAACATCAAGAAAAAAGCCAAGAGGATTTAAATTTAGAAAAACTCTCATAATTGACCAAGATGTCTCGTCACCAATTACGTTTGCTCGCTATTCAAATATTATATACATGGGATTTTTACGACCATGACACTAAGCGGTTAAATGGTATTATTTCTGATAGAGTTGCTTTACATGGTTTAGAAGCTGAAGATCTCCAATTTCTTCAATCTTTAGTATCTGGAGTTAAAGATAATTTTACCCAGATTGACAAAGTCTTGCAGGAAGCCGCTCCTCAATGGTCTATTACCCGTATGAGCTTGGTGGACAGAAATATTTTGAGATTAGGGCTTTATGAGCTCCTTTACAATAATGTCCCGCCTAAAGTGGCTATTAATGAAGCAATAGAACTCGGGAAAGATTTCAGTGGCCAGACAGCGGGAAAGTTTATCAATGGGGTTTTAGGCACGGTTTATGAAGAAGTAAAAAAGATTAAAGAGAATAAGTCATGAAAAAAGAAGAGTTGTTGGCTGTAGAGAAAAAGAAATTGCAGGAGTTGGAAAAGAAGCTCAAGATCAAATTCAAAAACCAGCATTTGCTCATTCAAGCTTTTACTCATTCCTCGTATCGTAATGAGTATCCAGATTTTAATTTGGAGGACAACGAAAGATTGGAATTCCTGGGCGATGCGGTTCTAGAATTAATAGTGAGCGAATATCTTTACGGTCATTATCCACAGAGAGAAGGGTTGTTAACGAAATGGCGGGCCGCTTTAGTGAATACACAATCGCTAGCCCAAACAGCGCAAGACTTGGATTTCGGTCGATTTCTTTTGCTCTCGCAAGGCGAGAAAAGGAACAATCAGAGAGCCAGAGAACATTGTCTAGCTAATACCTTCGAAGCCTTTATCGGCGCGCTTTATCTTGATCGGGGATTCAAATTAGTAAAGCCGTTCCTAGAAAATCATCTTTTCAAAAAGCTTCCGGAAATTATTTCTTCTGGAGCATTCCAAGACGCTAAGACTGTTTTTCAAGAGAAGTCGCAAAAAGAAATAGGGGTGACGCCACATTATCAGGTTTTGCTAGCGTCAGGCCCAGATCATGCAAAAAAATTCAAAGTTGGCCTTTTTCTAAAAGATAACTTAATTACTCAAGGCCAAGGCTCTTCTAAGCAAGAAGCAGAAGAAGCAGCAGCAAGCAAAGCCTTAAAAATTAATAATTAAAATGAGTCTTAGTAAAGCCTCTTAATAGTAATTATGTTAAAAATTAGATTTCAAAGAGTCGGTAAAAAAAACCAGCCCTTTTTTAGAATAGTAGTGACGGATAAAAATTCTCCTCCCCAAGGAGGAAAGTTTGAAAAAGTGGGATTCTTTAATCCCTTAACTAAAGAAAAGGGATTGAAAGCAGAGAGAATCAATTATTGGCTGTCGGTTGGTGCTCAACCAACGGATAGAGTTTATAATCTGTTAATTGAGGAAAAGATATTAGAAGGCCAGAAAAAAGCGGTTCATTCTCGAAAGAAAAAGAGTGAAGATAAGGAAGAGGCTCCGGTTGAGAAAACAGAGAAGACGAAAGTTGAGACTGAGACTAAGCCCGAAGCCAAGACGGAAATTAAAACCGAAGTCAAAAAGGAGACCAAAACCGAAACCAAAACTGAGGCTAAGGCTGAAGTTGAAACTGAAGCTTCGAAGGAACCAGTGAATTTAGGAAAAACAGAAAGTGTCACGAAAGAGAAAAAGACAGAAACTATAAAAGAAAAACCAAAAGAAACGTTAGAAAAAGAAAGCCAGTCTTCTCCAGCAGAAAAAGCCTAAGCCAATTTTTAATGGAACAATATCTTAAAGCTTTAGATTATGTTCTTCGAGAGGGGACAGATCGGCCTGATCGAACGGGCGTAGGCACCCGATCAGTTTTTGGTCTTCAAATGAGATACGATTTGCAAAAAGGATTTCCGGCGGTGACTACTAAAAAATTATATTTCAGCTCTGTTAAAGCAGAACTTCTCTGGTTTCTCCAGGGAAGTTCTGATATTAATGAGTTGCATGCTTTGGGCTGTCATATTTGGGACGCTAACGCTCAAGCTTCTTATTGGAAGCCAAAAGCTAAATTTGAGGGGGACGTGGGGCGTATCTATGGTGTTCAATGGCGAGATTGGAGAATAGCCGGATCGGATAAAACTGTTGATCAAATAGCAAACGTTATTGAGCAGATTAAAAATAATCCTTACAGCCGGAGATTAATTGTTACTAGTTGGAATCCCGGGGAACTTGACCAAATAGTTTTACCGCCTTGCCATATGTTTTTTCAATTCAATGTTACTCAAGGACGTCTTTCTCTACAAATGTATCAAAGAAGCGCCGATATGTTTTTAGGCGTTCCTTTTAATATTGCTTCCTATTCATTATTGCTACATCTAGTAGCCCAGGTGACGAATCTTAAAGTGGGGGACTTTGTTCATACTTTGGGCGATGCTCATATTTATCAAAATCATTTTGAGCAAGTTAAAAAACAACTTACCCGGAAACCCTATCCTCTTTCAAACTTGTGGCTGAATGCTGATATTCATAATATTGACCAATTTAAAATGGAAGACATTAAGCTGATTAATTATCAGCATCACGAAGCTATTAAAGCTCCAATGGCTGTTTAAAGTATGATTAGTATCATCGTGGCTTTAGGCGATAATGGAGTGATTGGTAAAGGAGGAAGTTTGCCCTGGCCAGTTATTAAAGCTGATTTTTCTCATTTTTACCAATTAACTCGCGGGAAACCAGTGGTAATGGGGAGAAAAACCTTTCTCTCCCTGGGAAAGCCCTTGCCACAAAGAAAGAACATTGTTCTTACGAGTAAGCCCTTAGAAGTTCCGGGCGGAATGGTCGCTCATTCGATCAAAGAAGTTTTAGATCAAACCCAAGGATTCCCCGAAGTTATGATTATCGGAGGGGCTTCGGTTTATGGTCAATTTCTTCCTTTAGCCGAGAAGATGTATTTAACTATTATTCACGCTCAGTTTAAGGGAGATGTTTTCTTTCCTCAATATTCAGAGGCGGAGTGGGAAGAACAGGAAAGAGTAGATTATCCCGTTAATCGAGACAACCCTCTCTCGTTTTCTTTTGTAACTTTAATGAAGAAATAAAATGTTTGAAAATTTGAAGAGAGAAGATCCTCAACTTTTTACCCTTATCTCCCAAGAGATTACCCGTCAAAAGGACGGATTAGTTTTAATTCCCTCGGAAAATTATGCTAGCCTTGCTGTTTTGGAAGCCATGGCCACTCCCTTGAGCAATAAATATTCTGAAGGATATCCCCAGAAGCGTTATTATGCGGGCAATGAATTTGTAGACCAGATAGAGAAGGTAGCTATTGAAAGAGCGAAGAAACTTTTTAGAGCGGAGCACGCTAATGTTCAGCCTCACTCCGGATCACAAGCTAATGCGGCTGTTTACGCTGCCCTTCTTAAGCCCGGCGACAAAGTGCTGGGATTTGATTTAGCCGCTGGTGGACATTTAAGTCACGGATCACCCGTAAATTTCTCAGGTCAGTTTTATCATTTTGAGCACTACAATGTAGATCCGAAAACCGAGAGATTAGATTATGATCAAATTGAAGCGTTGGCTCTTAAATTTAAACCCCACTTAATTATTGCCAGTACTACTTCTTATTCTCGAACGCTTGATTTTGAAAAATTTAGAGCCGTTGCGGATAAAATAGGAGCTTATCTTATGGCGGACATTTCTCATATTGCCGGTTTGGTAGTAGCCGGGCTTCATCCGCATCCTTTTCCCTGGGCTGACGTGGTAACGACGACTACTCATAAGACATTAAGGGGGCCTCGAGGAGGATTGATTCTTTCTCAAAAAGAAGATCGGATTTCTCCTCAGGATAAATTCAATTTAGCCCAGAAGATTGACAAGGCGGTTTTCCCAGGAATTCAAGGTGGTCCTTTAGAGCATGTGATTGCGTCTAAGGCGGTCTGTTTTTTAGAGGCTATGCAACCTCAATTTCAAGATTATCAACGACAAATTATTCTTAATACTCAAGCCATGGCGAAGACTTTTCAGCAACAGGGATTGAGAGTGGTTTCTGGGGGAACGGACAACCATTTATTGGTGCTTGATATTTCTAAATTGAATTTAGATTCTAAAGAAATTCAAGATGAATTGGACGAGGTCGGGATTTATCTTAATCGCAACGCTATTCCTTTTGATAAAAGAAACATCTATCATCCTTCGGGTCTAAGATTAGGATCGCCAGCGATTACCAGCCGGGGAATGAAAGAAAAAGAAGCGAGTTTGATTGCTTCTTTTGTAGCCGAGGTTATTAATCATTTCGATGAACCAGCGATTAAGGAAGAAGTGAGGCAGAAGGTTAAAGCGTTGACCAAGGCTTTCCCTATTTATAGGAAATTAGAATTATAATAATAGAATTTGAATAAAATTATTCGGGTTGGAGGAATATGGTACGAGATAAACAATGAAGAATTAAAACGATACGGTATTGCCCAAAGGTAAATTACGAGAACTAACCATCGAGCGGTTATTTTATTGAGAAAAGGCGGAAAAATACTTTTTCTTCATCGCCAGAAATATAATCAGGAATATTTTATCCTTCTGGGAAGTGGAGTAGAGAGCGAGGAAACGGTAAAACAGGCAGTTATCCGTGAAGCTAAGGAAGAATTAGGGGCTAACGTTCGAATTATCAAAGAATTTGCTTGTTTTAAAAACAGAGGACGCGTAGAACATTACTTCGAGGTAGAGACGGGGGACAAGCTGAATGTTGCGGGAGATCAAAATCTTTATGATTTTGTAAAAGATAGCCCTTTGTGGATTCCTATGTGTCAAGTGATGAATTACAAAATATTCCCTGTTAAATTGAAATTGGTTTTAGAGAAATATCTAAGTGGAGGAAAGATGTAATAAAAGACAGACAGAGAATGTGTTTGTTAGCTTTTTATAGGATTTCGACTGTTTTTATGCTATACTTTCACGTAAGGTCGATCGCAAATTTATAATTTACTTATATTATGTGTGGAGTTCAAGGATGTTGTCCTATAGTTAAAATCGAGGGGGATATGATAGAAATTACAGATGATTATGGAGATATGATTAAGATGACAAAAGTTCAGTTTGATGAATTGGTGCGAGAAGCCTCGGAAAAAAAGAACGAAGATTAATTTCTTAACATAAAAACGTGGAGATTCCAGAGCGAAAATTTACGATCGCTTCGGTTTTGTATTTGATTTTGACTAAAAACTGTAATTATTCTTGCAAGTATTGTCCATTCCCACTTCTTGAAAGGAATCAGAAAGAAGTAGTGATGACTCCTGAAATAGCCCAAAAAGGAGTAGATTTGTGGATTGAACATATCAAAGAAGAGCCAAATTATAAAAATTATTCTGTTATTTTATATGGTGGAGAGCCACTATTAAATATTAATACTTTAAAGAGTGTTGTCTATTACATAGAAAAATTAGAGAGGACTAAATTATCTATGCCTCTGAGGATAATGCTAGATACTAATGGGAGTTTTATAGATGAAGAATTAGCTATTTTTTTACGACATCATAATATAGAAGTAACTGTGGGGTGCGATGGTCCAAAAGAGATTAATGATATTTATAGGATTGATAATAAAGGGAAGGGAACATTTACGAGAACAAAGAAGGCTATAGATCTTTTGGTTAAGAATAGAGTAAAGGTGTTTGCTTCGGTTGCTATTGTTCCAGAAAGCATAGGGAAAATAGATAATATCGTTCAATTTTTTCAGGAAATTGGAGTAGAGAAGATAGGGTTTAACATTCTTAGAGGTAGGTTTTTACGTTTGGTGCATCCAGAGATAGATTTAGAAAGATATTATGAGCAAGTAGCAAGAGCGATGATTCAAAGTTTTCAGAATCGAAAGGATAAAGGTTATGAATATCAAATGCAAAAACGCTTTGATACTTTTAATGAAAAACATTTTTTTCCTATTGATTGTGGAGGATATGGGAACCAATTAGTGATTCATCCAGATGGTGGTATTTCAAATTGCCCGTTTTTACTGAAGACCTTTGGAAATGTAAAGACAGTAGGCAAAAATTTTAGAATTTGGAATGTCTCAGTGGTAAAAGAATGGCGTAAACAGCTTCCTGCTTACAATCCAAACTGTAGGAATTGTAAGGTAGCCGATATCTGTGGAGGAGGCTGTCCTTGGAACGCCCTTCAAACAGAAGGGAGCTTATTTAAAATTGATAAAGCTATTTGTGTTTTGAATCAAAGAATATTTGATACTTTTTTTCAACATGAAGATTGATATTGGAATTATTGGTGGATCAGGGTTGTGCCAATTTCCTGAGTTGAATGTTATAAAAAGGATAAAACTTCATACAAAATATGGATGGCCTTCTGATGAGATTGTAATTGGTGCATATAGAGACAAAAAAGTTGCTTTTTTACCTAGGCATGGAAGGCAACATTCTATTCCGCCTCATAAGATTCCTTATAAAGCAAACTTGTCGGCACTAAAATCGTTAGGAGTTAAACAGGTTGTAGCGACCGCTATCTCTGGAAGTCTCAAAAAAAGTATTAAACCTGGGGATTTTGTGATTTTGGACCAATTTGTAAACTTGACTTGGGGAAGAGACGATTATTTTGAGATAGATAAGAAGTTTATACATCTCCCGATGGCTGATCCTTATTGTCCTCGCTTAAATCGGGCGATTTATGATATCGCTAAAAGCATGAATATCCCGATTCATAAAAAGGGGACGGTGGCAGTAATTCAAGGTCCTCGGTTTTCTACGAGAAGCGAGAGTCGTTTCTTTTCGAAGCAGAAATGGGATGTTGTGAATATGACTCAATATCCAGAATGCTATTTAGCTCGGGAAATGGGAATTTGTTATTCAACTATTGCTATGGTGACCGATTATGATGCTGGGATTAAGAAGAAGGGTTTGTCGATGGAAAAAAAGAATATGGAAAGAATCTTTACGATATTTAATGGTGATATTAAGCAAGCTAAGCAACTGATTCTAAAATTAATTGATCATCTTCCGATTGAAGGAACGTGTGCTTGTGCCGAAAGTTGGTTAGACCCTTATTATATAAAACATTTATAATTTTTGTTTCAATTTAAGTAATACTGAACATAAATTAACCTGTTTGCATGGAAATTAAAGCTGAGCATCTTTATAAAAGCTATAACAAATTAACGATTCTAAACGATGTTTCTTTTGTATTGGAGAAAGGACAAAAAGCAGGCTTAGTCGGTAGCAACGGAATTGGTAAATCAACTTTATTAAAGATTCTGGCAGGGAAAATTAAATCCGATGCTGGTACTATTACTACTCGGAAAGGATTATCTGTTTATTATGTTCCTCAAGATATTAGTCTTGTGACGTCGGAAACCATCTCTGACTATTTATATCGGGTGTCAGGAATGAGATCATTGAAAGCTCAAATTACAACTTCACCAAAAGCCCTTGCTGAATATAAACAAAGGCAAGGATATTCCTTTGACCATCGAATGGTATTAATCTTAACTGGTTTCGGATTCAATCAAAGCTATGTTAAGCATTCGATTATGACCCTTTCTTCTGGTCAAAAGAACAAAGTATTCTTAATAGGAGTACTCTTGTCTGACCCGGATTTATTACTTTTAGATGAGCCAACCAATAATCTTGATATTCCGGCTTTGATTTGGCTTGAAGATTTTCTTAAGAAATCTCGGAGTGCGGCTATTGTTGTTTCTCACGATCGTTTGTTTCTTGATCACGTCGTGAATAAGATTTTTGCCATTGATTGGCAAACTCGGACTTTCCGTATTATGGATGGGAAATATTCTGATTATTTAGCCCAGGTAGAAGGGGAGAGAGAGCGGCACAATAAAGTATACGAACAACAAAAAGAAGAAATTAAACGGTTAACTAAGGTGGTTCGAGATAAAAAGATTGAAGCGATGAAGGGGTCTCATTTCCGAGGGAAAGATAATGATAAGTTTTTACGGGGGTTTAAACGAGATCGGGCGGCTAAGTCTGGGAATACAGCTAAATCTATCGAAAAACGCCTCGAACAAATAGAAAGAGTAGAGAAGCCTGTTGAGCGTAACGCATTTCGAATTTATATTCGTCCTCCGAAAACTGGAGGATCGAGAAACATTATTCTTGATAAGGTAATAGCTGGTTATGCTGATAATGGTTTCCGTATTAGTTCGATATCAATGACTATCTCCTATGGTAACCGAATTGTTATTTTAGGATTGAATGGGGCTGGAAAATCAACATTGTTGAAAACTATTAGTGGAAAGCTAAAGCCGCTTAGGGGAGAAGTTAAAATTAGCCGAGGGTTAGTAATGGGCAATTTAATGCAGGAACATGATAATTTGCCTTCTCAAGAAAGCTTGAAGAATTTTCTTGTTAGAAGAGGAGGAATGACTACTCATGAAGCCTACGCTCTCTTTGTCAAATTTGGTTTTCAGGCTAATGAGATTGACAAGAAAATTGAAGATCTTTCTCCCGGAGCAAGATCGCGACTTCTTTTTGCCTTATTCTCGGCTTTATCAGTTAATGTCCTCGTGCTTGATGAACCCACTAATCATCTTGACTTGGGGGCTCTCAATGCTCTCGAAGAAGCAATAACTTACTACCAGGGGACTATTCTTCTGGTTTCGCATGATCGATATTTTTTACAATCTTTCAAACCGACTGATGTCTATGTTCTTTCCGATGGGGAGCTTATTCGACAGAAAGACATTGAATCGTATCTCCAAGCAGTAACTTTGAAAGCTCATCGCTTGATTAAAATGATGAGTCAAGCTAAGGACTTGAATTCAGCATAGGCTAATCTTGTAATATTCTTATTTTACATTTTAGATAAATTATTTGCTCAAACCTACGTTTTGTATTATACTTACGATACTAATAGCTTTTGAGCGGGGGAATAAAAATATTATTGATGCGGGATTTGGAAAAACAAAAGAATTTAGAGTTAATCTTCAAGACATTAAAGCGGGACGTTGATCCGGTGATCAAAGAACTTTTGTTTTTAAATGTCGATCCCGAGTTTAGGGAATTACTGGAATATCAGATTTCTACGGGGGGCAAAAGATTAAGACCGGCTTTAGCTATAGCCGGTTGTTTGTTATTAGGAGGAAAATTAGAGGATGTCTTATATCCAGCCGCTGGTTTAGAAATTTTACATAATTATTCTTTGATTGTTGACGATATTATCGACCATAGCGATATTAGGAGAGGGAAGCCAACGACCTGGCGCAAATTTGGCCAAACGATTGCTCAATGTGTCGCTATTGATTATTCAGGTACAGTCTTGCAAGCTGCTAGCCGGTCGTCTCAGCCGAAGGCTGTGTCCGAGATTTTCGCTAGAACCATAAAATTTTTAACTGAGGGAGAAATACTAGATATTCTTTTTGAACAATCAGGGAGAGAGAAGGATTCCTACATTATTCAACATAGGTATTTAGAGATTTCAGAAGGGGATTATTTAAAGATGGTTAGCCGAAAGACAGCCAGTCTCTTCCAGACTTGTTGTGAGATTGGGGGGATATGTGCCCAAGCTGAGGAGAAACAGATTAAAGCGCTGAAAAATTACGGCTTTAACTTGGGACTTGCTTTTCAAATTAGAGACGACATCCTGGATATTTTTGGTGAAGAAGAGAAATTTGGAAAAGAGATTGGGAAAGATATAAAAGAAAATAAGGGAGGGAATATTGTTTTTATCTTTGCTCTTCAAGGGTTAGGTTCTCAAGGGAAGGAAAGGGTTCTTGAAGCTATTAAGAAAAAGGACAATAGTCGGGCGGATGTTCAGGAGGTTATCAAGCTGATTAAGGGGACCAAGGCTCACGCCAAGGCTTACGCGATGGGAGAAAGATTTGTTCAAAAGGCTCGAAAGAATTTGGAAACTCTTCCGCAAAACCAGTGGAATGATTTTTTGAAAGAGATTACTGATTTTGTCATGGAGAGAGAAAAGTGAATTAATCTTTTTAATAAATATGCCCAAACTTATATTGGTTAATGAAAAAGACGAAGCTATTGGCACGGAAGATAAGCTAAAGTGTCACCTCGGTCAGGGAATTCTTCACCGGGCTTTTGCTATTTATATTTTCAATTCCCAGGATCAATTATTAATTCAAAAAAGAGGAGAGAAGAAAATGCTCTGGCCGCTTTTTTGGGAGAATTCCTGTTCCAGCCATCCCTCTGAAGGAGAGGACCTAATTCCGGCGGCTGAGAAAAGGTTAAAAGAAGAATTAGGATTTACGTGTCCATTGAAATTAATAACCAAATTTCAATATCAAGCTCTTTACAAGCATATTGGCGCTGAGAACGAAGTGTGCTCGTTATTAGTTGGTCGCTATAATGGAAAAGTTGCTCCTAATAAAGAGGAAGTAGCGGAGTGGAAATGGATTAATCTGGATAATCTCCAGACAGGCATTCAAACTTCTCCAGAGAAGTATGCTCCTTGGTTTATCATTGGCCTAGTAAAATTATTAAGAATTATTAATCAATAATTTATTTATTATGAAAACAGCCCATAAGACGTTTCCTCATCAAACCAAAGGATTGTTTGATTTCATAAATGCGACGGATGAAATTAGAAATTTTGTGAAAGAGAGTGGTATTAAAAACGGATTAGTTAATGTCCAAATTATGCATACCTCAGCGGCTCTGATGGTTAATGAAGATGAGCCGTTGCTTTTAGAGGATATGAAAAGAAATTTAGAAGCAACTGCTTCTAGGAAGTTAGAATATCAGCATGATGATTTTTCTATTAGAACCGTAAATGTCTGCGATAAAGAAGAGAAAAATGGGCATTCTCATTGCAAGGCTATTCACCTTTTGCCTTCAGTGACTCTAAATTTAATTGACGGGAAATTACAATTAGGACGGTGGCAGAGTGTAATGTTAGTGGAGTTAGATTGTTCCCGGCCGAGAAAGATACAGGTTGGTATTATCGGAGAATAGAGGAGAATCTTATGGAGAAGATTTATCAAACCATTATTATTGGGGCTGGACCAGCTGGATTGATAGCCGGACAATATCTAGAAGATGCTTTAATTTTAGATAAGAAACAAGAAATTGGTAAACCTATTCAATGTGTTGGCATGAGTAAAGGAAGTTTGGTTATACAGGGGATGAAACCGCATTCCTCTTGGGCTCGTTCTAAAATTTATAAAGTAGAAAGAATAATGCCGAATGGAAAAAGAATCGGAAGAATGCATAAAGAGTATATTGGATATGTCGTTGAAAAAGCTCCTCTGGAAAGATTTTTAGTTAGAAAAACTAAGGCAGAAATAAAGTTAAACAGAAGAGTGATTGTTCTAAAGTTAAAGAATGGTTTTTGGGAAGTAAAAACAAGCAAAGGAGAGTTGTTCAAATCTAAATACATTATCGGAGCCGACGGTTTTAATTCTGTAGTGAGGAGAGAAATTTTTGGGGAAAATAAAAATAAATTACGGTTTGTTTCTGGACTAGAAGCATCGATCACAACAAAAGAAAAAGTTAATCCAGAGATAATAAGAATATATCTTGACAACGAAAGGTATGTTGGTGGTTACGGTTGGGTTTTTCCTAAATCTATTCACACCGCAAACATTGGAGTGGGTGGGGAAGGAAACTTACAAAAAAAGCTCGATATTTTTTTAGAGAGAGAGATCAAAAGAGATTACGGTAATTATCAAATTTCAGCTACTACAAAAGGAGTAACTTGTACTCAAAAACCGGGCTTTAAATTCTCAAAATTAGGTGTAATGTTGGTGGGAGATGCAGCTGGATTGAATGATCCTATATTTAAGGCGGGCACAAATCAAGCTATGATATCGGGTAAAATAGCTGCTCGATGTATTCTTGAGAACGAAGTTCCGTTTTACGAGGGAAGAATTAAATCAATGCCTTTTAGTAACCCTAAAATATTGAAGGGAAGCAAAATTCTTTACTCTTTAGACAACCAAACGCTTAACGAGCTGGGAGAACTTTTAGAAGGAAGGGGATTTTCTTACATAAAGACTCTACCAGCTTTTACAAAGATTTTGCATAGAGCAAGCCTTAGAAAAGATATTTTTAAATTATTTAAATTTCTCTCTGTGTGGAAACATAATCAAGATTATTTATGGTGAAATTAAATTGTTATATTTAGAAAGTAATGGTTAAAAAAACTCTAAAAAAGGCGTGGAATGAATTTGTTTATAGTGGGCATTTAATTTCTTTAGGAGCCGCATGTATTGTATCAACATCAGCTATTATGTTGGGAATTAAATCAACCTGGCAAGTTTTGATAATTTCATATTTGACGACATTTGTTGGTCTTTTGTATAATCGTTATAAAGAGCAAGGCACCGATTCTATAACTAATCCTCAAAGAACTATCTACTTAAAAAAATATTTTCATTTTATATTTCCAATTATTACCTCTTCCGTTCTATTCTGCATCATAGTCTTGCTTTTTTATCAAAAGATTGCAACTTTAATTTTTATTATCCTTTTATGTTTACTATGCTTTGTATATACAAAGTATCTTAAGAGAATGACTAGTAAAATAGCTGCCCTTAAAAACATTATTTTTTCTTTGATTACTAGCTCGTTAGTAGTATTTTTAGCTATTTATAATTCTTATCCTTTATTAAGTTTTTCACTGTTTTTAATGTGGTTCTTTGTCTTTTTACGAATGGTTGTGAATACAATTTTTCTCGATATTAAAGACGTAGAAAGCGATAAAAAGCAATCTTTGTTAACAATTCCCATTTTGATCGGCAGAGAGAAGACATTAACATTTCTGAGGTGGATGACGGTTTTTTCAGTTGTACCAATAATTTTTGGAGTACTTTTGGGAGATTTACCAAAATTTTCATTAGTACTCCTTTTTGTAATTCCTTATTCATTTTATTACTTTGAGAAATCAAAGAAGAAAAAAAACTTTTACTTAACAAACTATATTCTTGCTGACTCTGAATTTATCTTGTGGCTAGTGTTTATTTTACTTGGAGAAGTTTTATTATGATTGATTTTTTCTTTCTCAACAAAATTCTTATTATTTTAGTAGAAGCCTTCGGATCGTATCTTGTTTTTTGGGTTTATTTTGCTAATCGGAAAGCAAAAACGAACCGGCTATTTTCTTTAATGATGTTATTTGCCCTTTTATGGATTGCCCTTTGTTATTTTAGCGGTACGTTAGTTAACGATTTGGGGCTCTCTCTGTTTCTAGCTAGATTGGCATATGGGATAGCTATTCTCTTCATGATTCCTTTTTACTTTTTTTCTATTAGTTTTATAGGCGAGAAAGAAAGGCTCCCATATTTAAAAATAATCATATCAACAGGAAGTTTGATTCTTGCCTGGCTTTCAACTTTTAGCGATTTTATGGCTAAAGAAATGATTCCCGCAACTCTCGGAGGGACTTCTATTGGCGTTGTTCCCGCTCTGGGGAGGGGGAAATTCTTTTGGTTTGGATTTGCGTTTTTTGTAGCCTTATTTATTCTTTTCCGTCTTACTAAGAGATATTTAAAGTCGGTAGAAGCAGAGAAGACGAAATTACAGTATTTTCTGCTTGGAATCCTGATTTTTGTAATAGCCACTATCATTTTTAATATCATTTTAGCGTCTTGGGTGGGAGACGCTCGATATTATCAATTCGGTAACTACTCAGCTATTTTTCTTCTTGCTTTTACCGCTTATGCTATTGTCAAAAGACATTTGTTTGGCATAAAGGTTGTCTTGACTCAGCTCTTAGTGGGTCTTATCGCCGTCCTGCTCCTA
>Ga0307928_10002202_pt1 | contig 14967 bp, 34 predicted proteins | sample AceLakmetagen232_FD_201815 | JGI IMG/M metagenome (GOLD analysis project Ga0307928, IMG submission 201815) | Saline water microbial communities from Ace Lake, Antarctica - #232 | ecosystem: Environmental > Aquatic > Non-marine Saline and Alkaline > Saline | place: Antarctica: Ace Lake... | reverse complement strand
GTATATATAACAAAAGGGCCGTTAAATGCGAGGCAGGAAGTGCCGATATGTGTTTTTTTGACCCAAGAGATTTAGAACTCGAAGGAGAAAAAGATTGGAAAGCGAGGTTATCAAAATGAGATTTAAAGTAGGAGATAAAGTTAAACTCAAGGGAATCAAAGGAGGAAAAAAAGAGGAAAATAATAGTTATGTTCAAGAATTTTTAAGCGGAAAGGGAAGAAAAAAAGGAGATATAGTAACAATTACGACAATGTGGGAAAAAACACCTTCTACAAACGGTAAACACTACTTTTTTGACGGAAAAACAGGGTTCTTTGAGGAAAAAGACTTTGAAAGTATAGAAGAATCCGATTGGAAAGCGAGGTTGTCAAGATGAACGAAAACGATAAGGACTATGATAAGGATACTGATGAAAAACATATCCACCCAGTTGGTTTAGAACATCAACAAAGGAGAAATAAAGGAGAGGGAAGATGGTATACGGATGTCAAGATATCCCATTATATAATAAAAGCACACCAAGAGGCATTCCCAGAATTAGCAGATAAGATGAGGTATAATCCAGACGCACCCAATGTTTATGCGGCATTCTTGGCTATGCTACCTTTAGAATTGAAAGGGAAACTAACAAAAGAATTTAGGAGAAAAATACTAAAAACATACAGGTTGTTAAAATGAATATGACTAAATTTAAGGACTTGAGAGAAGGGGATTTAGTATTTACCGAAACACACGATAATTCCCCAACATATACAATAGCCGATATAAGAAAGGACAACAAAGATTTCAGGTTAAAAATAATTGATAACAGAGACGGAGAATATGCAGTTGGAAGATACACCCTTGACACTATCCTAAGAGATTTAAAATTTAGGATAATTTCAAACGGAGTTACTGATTGGAAAAAGGTGGTTGAAAGATGAAAATACTAAAACTAGGAACAATATTGAAAATAAAAAAAGATGCCTTTAATGGACCGCATTTTTATAAAATAAAGACAATTAGGAAACAAGGAAAAGAGTATGACCTATTTCATTCAAATAGTTTAGAATTCCTAAGAACAAGCACAAAAACTATCACGGAAATAGAACTGGTAGTATTAGACCGTATGTTTGAAAAAGGAGAATTGACAATATTTGAAGAAAAGGTTGATGATTGGAAAAAACGGGTGAGTATATAATGTTTTGGTTTACGTCAGATTATCACTTGTCCCACACGAACATTATTGAGTATTGCAAACGTCCGTTTAAATCAGGATATCATATGAACTCAACAATTATCCGAAATCATAATGAACGAGTTAACCCTAATCATATAGTTTATCATATAGGAGACTTTTGTTTAAAAGACGGCGACGAGTTTTTACCACAATTTAACGGTAACATAATATTCATTAAAGGCAATCACGACGGCCAGAATGGTATAACTACCAATATGCACGCCTGCCTAATACATCACGGTGGCAAACTTATTTACCTTGTTCACGACCCTGCCGATGCAGAGGACTTTGTGGATTTAAATTTAGTAGGTCACGTTCACGAAAAGTGGAGGTTCAGCAAAACAAAGAAAGGAACACCAATAGTTAATGTTGGGGTTGATGTTTGGAACTTCCGACCAATAGACATAAATGAAATACTACAGGAGTTGGAAAAATGGGAGAATACGAAAAAAGATGTTTACAGGGAAGCATCGGAAAGAAGTGTGATGAAAGGCATACCGAAATCAAAATAGATGATGACGGCAGAGTGACGTCGGTTAAACAATACTGTAAAGCAAAAGATATGAAGGTGAAAAAATGATGAAACATTATATAAGCGGCAAAGAAAAACCGGAAGAAGAACAGGATAAAATATGCGATACTTGTAAAAATGGGGAGATTTGGAAAAACGAAAAACCAATTATGGAGGATGAGTTATCCCCCACAACGAAAGATTATATCTGTGGTGTTTGCCTAAGTAAATACTACAAAGATAGGAAACCATATATTCTCCCTTTATACGAATACGTATCAAGAGAATTTAAGGAGGTGGAAAAGAAAATGGATAAGGACAAATTAGAATTCCATAGGACTATCTTTGAAGACACAAAGAAGTGTCCTGAACATATGTGGATAACGTCAAAGCCCTTCAAAACAGCAGAAGGAAAGTTTCAGATAACTAACTGCCTTGTGTGTAAATTAGCAAGGATTAACTATGACGGACACATATATGAAAATAGCCTAATGAAATTATTAGGTTGGATATCACACAAAGGCATAGAATACGAAAAGAAAATAAAACAAAAAGAGGCGAGTTTAAAAACTTTAGCACAGGTAACGTATGGAAAGGATGTCGAGTTCAACAAGATGTTTTCCTTTGATGATGAACCTGAGTTCAGCTTTGATGAAAAGCCTGAGTTTAGTTTTGACGAATTGTGAGGTGCAAAATGGTTGAATACTCTAAATTAAAAATAGGCGATAAATTACTTTTTCAGAAAACCAAAACAATTTATACCGTGCTTGAAAAATTAGGAAATAATGGATTAAAAATAAGTTGGAAAGGTAGTGATGGAAAACAGGAAACCGATAATTATTACCCATCAGAATATTGTTTTAGGGACGATTGGGAATATGTAGAAATAAAGGATTGGAAAAAAAGAGTAATGAGGTAAAAATGAGATTAAAATATAAAAACGGACAGAAATTGAGGTGTGTGATAGCCCACGTCAATTACAATTTCTTACGAGAAGGGAAAATAATTACGATTTATCACTCAAAAAGGTTTAACGGTCGTTATGAATTCAATCCGGAAGATGAAGAAGGTTGGGATAACGATTACATTGAGAATTTATCAAACTTTGTCCCTGTAAAAGATAAGGTTGATGATTGGAAAGAAATTGTAACGAGGTGAAAAAAATGCCGAAATATGTAACAAATCCAAACAAACGGTGCAGTATTTGTGATGGCCGAGAAGTTATCACAATAGAAGATGATGGGTCTGCACACGGAAGCCTATCAATAAATAACGGTAACTATTATTGCATAGATAGGGAAGAATGTAAACAAAATGTTATAGCGGAAAATACGGAAATCAATTTTTATGAGGATAAAATAAAGGTTACTCAATTCGGAGAAGAAATAGTTTCTGTTGAGAAGAATAAAAAATGAAATACAAGATAGGTGACAAAGTAATATTCGACAGGAAAGACGGAGATGTAGATTTAAGGTTACTTTTGTTAATAACAAAAGCTTCGGACACAGGATATGACGGACAAACTCTGAAAATCTTACGTGGTAAAACAGGAGCGAAAGAAATAGGTTCGTCGGGAAAATATACAGACCCATATCTGTTCCCCCCTGAGGAAACCAACTGGCAGGGAAGGTTATCAAAATGACACACACATTTAAAGAAGGGGATAAAGTAAAAGTATTACGGATGCCAAGTGATTGCATTGGTGATTTTCCACCCGATAGAGTAGGAACAATAGTTACAATTTCTACTGTAGGAAATCGAGGATATTGCGTTGATAACAATAGGTGGAATTGTAACTTTATAGAAACGGATTTGGAAGGTTCCAAAGATATAATTACTAATTGGCAGGAGAGGTTATCAAGATGAGAAAACTAACAGCCCAAGAACTATATGATTTGTTTGCTCACAGAAAGGATTGTTTCGCAAAGCAACAACACAACGGTGTTTACTTCCCTGAAAGACGCCCCATCACTCTTGATGATATAGAAAAACATATGAAAGGAGAACACACGTTAGGATTCTATTGCCTTGACCTTGATAACACAATAAGATGGGCGTGCATTGATATTGACGTAAAGAAAAAATGTGGGAAATGTAAAAGTGAAGGCGTTTATATTAACGATACTGATTGGAAATGGGTATGCCCAAAATGTAATTGGACAAGTGATGCCCCAGAATTAAAAAAAGTGAAAAATGAGGCAAGACTAATATATGAATTATTTCCCGAGTTCAGCAGAATATTAGAATTTAGTGGAAGGAGAGGATATCATATATGGATAATATTTCACGTTCCTGTTTCAGCAAGTTTTGGACAGAAACTAATTAAAGCAAGGCTTAACAGAATAAATATGTTACATCACGAAGTTTTCCCGAAACAAACAGAACTTAACGAAGGAAGAAAATACGGAAATCTTGTTAAAATTCCACAAGGAATACATAAAGGCTCTGGTCAAAGAAGCAGAATAATCACTATGGAGGGAATATGATGAAACCAAAAATAGGAGAAATATGGATTAACAAACTTAAGGATTATTGTAAGATAACAAAAATAACTAACACCCACATATATAGTGATATTTATACTACAAAGGCAGATTTAAAATATAATAAACCCATTATGTTAGATTTACCAATCGATAACGGCAATAGTGGATTTTTCATAAAGCCTTATAAAATTAAGGAAACAAATTGGAAACAGAGGGTAACAAAATGACGAAACTAAAATTCAAAATAGGCGATAGCGTAAAAATTAAAAATTATAATACCTATGATAACTTTAGAGAACACAAAGGAAAAACCGCTACAATAACAAGATTCACAGGTAGTGAGACATATCCTTATGATATAACGTGGAAAGGCACAACTGACACTTGTGCAGCCTCAGAAAAAGAACTGATAAAAATAATAGGGAAAATAGATTGGCAGGAGAGGGTGACAAAATGACAAATCCATTCAAAATAGGAGACGAAGTGATAATTGATAAAAAAATTAATTCCGTTTGGGCGGGAACCTATAAAGTAGAAGAAATACACGGAAACTCTGGTATTTCTGTTAGGCATCCTAAAATGAAATTATTGGGTTATTTTGACATTAAAGGTATAAAATTAAAACAGGCTAAAATAACTGATTGGAGGAAGAAACTTGAAACCAAAATTTAAAATAGGAGATAAAGTAATTGTGATAGAAGACCCAGAAGACGAGGAATTACCACAATTAGGAGTCATATTAACAATAAGAAAAATTGATATCCTCGATGTACCTGATAGAGTATTGTATCTATTTGTGGAAACCCTTTATGGGGCATATGAAGATGAAATAATGTTGTTAAAAAAACAGGTAACTGATTGGAAAAAGGTGCTATCAAAATGAAGGCAATAAAAAAATATTATAAATTAACAACAGATAGGAGGTTATTATCAAAAAGTAATTTACCCGGCAATGACTTTAAAGATTTAGCGGGTAAAAAAGTTTTTGCGACAACAAGAAGAGGCAATACACTTATAGTCTTTGAAGTGAAAGAAGGCAACAGATTAGGTCAACGATGGGAGTGTTGGGAAGATTGTTTATTACCCGTAGATGTAACAGATTGGAAGGAGAGGTTATCAAAATGAAGTTTGAAATAGGTGACAAAGTAAAATTTAATGAAGAAACCCTAAAACACGCCTTTAGCGAATACAAGGGAGTAACATTCATAATAATTAAAATAAGTGAGAACAACCACCCCTTCCCATATTATATGAAAAACAAAAAAGGAAATGAAATTCCTGTTAAAGAAAGTGAGATTATTTCTATAGGAGAAAACAACTGGCAAGGGAGAGTAACAAAATGACATTTCCAGGACCAAAATTTAAAGCAGGACAAAAAGTAATAGTAAAAACAAAACAGAATAAGGTGTTTACTATATCTTATTTTAGTTCCTTAGAAAATAACCTAGGATTTGAACATAGGAAGTATGTTTATTTTTTCGAAGGAGAAATGCCAGGAGAATTTGAAGATGGAATAAAATTACCTATTACAACTGATTGGAAACAAAGAGTGGAGGGATAAACTTGACATTTAAAATAGGAGACAGAATAAAGCTGAAAGACTATACCGAATACGGAGATTATAGAGAACGTAAAGGAGAAATAGCTATAATAGAAAGCAAGGATTCGTTAGGAGCATTAGATTTCAATATTAGATGGGAAAAAGAAAGCCCTGCATATAGGCATGAAACGTCAAGTGTTAATTTATCAAATATGATACCCGTTGAAATCAATGATTGGAAATCACGGATTGAGGCACTTTCCGATTAAAAACCAAAAGCTTTATAAATGCTTTTTGGTATTATGTTTATATGGAAAAAACAATATATAAAATTGGAGGGAAAAAATGGGGTTTATAAAAAGAAAAATGAATTTATTTTCACCCAGAAAAAAACCAAAAATGAGACCTACAAGACGCCCAAGAATACGAACTAAACCAAGAGTTTATACCTCGCCAAGCGTTACGAAAGCAAACCGCTACACAGGCAGAGAGACACCTGTTCGTTCTAAAAAAGAAAAATTTAAAGGCGAAAGAACATTAAACCCAGTAAAAATCGAAATCAACAAAAAGATTGCCGAAGAATTTGCGAAAGTAAATGGAACGGAAGGTTTTTATATTGTTCTTGAAAGCGAGGCACTCTTAACAATTAAATCCCTAAAAGCGAAAGGCATAACCAAAATTGAAATTCCAAACCCAACAACTGCTTATGGTAAAATCAAAAAAGCCAACAGAGGAACGTATAGGATGTGGTTATCCGACTATCTTGATTTGATAGAAGAAGTAGGGCATATGAAAGTATATGGGATTTGGTTTGATTATTGTTGTTCTATCGACGGCAATGTTGATATGAAACCAAAGGAAGACATAAAAAAATACTTTGCTTTAAATTTGCCTGCTAAAAAAAGTGTTTTAGGATATACATTCTGTTATAGAAAAGGAACAAAAGTTGAGTTCACACATCAGGATATGTATGTTATTGATAATCATATACAACAAACCGCATATGAACACGGTTATGTAGCAATAAAATTACCTTATGGAAGAATGTATAAAGGAAGTATGTTCTTTGGTATGTATAAAATAGAGAAAAGGCAAGACGCCAAGAATTTGGGTAAATCAAATATTTCAATAGGATTGTTTGAAAAAGGAGAAAAAGAATACAGGGAAAGAACTAATATTACTTTAAACCCAAAAATAAAAAAAGCACTTAAACGGTCAAAGAAAAATGTTAGTAGATATGTAGAATATCTAATAACAAAGGATATGAACGAAAAATAATACTCATATGAGGGGGTAGCAGACCCTAATCATCAGATTGAACCTGTTAGTGGGTATTGGTCATATAACCTTAGAGATTATATGCCTTTATTCACGGATCCTATTTTTATTCCATAGGCTAGGAATTTAAAATAAGCCAAACAATGATTGGAGGTGGTAAAATGCCACGTAGAAGCAAAGATACCTTAGCCAACACCGAATATGGCTTTGATTTCGACGAATTGGAGCCTGGTGAAAAGGCTGCAATAACAAAAAAATACAACGCCCAAGTAACGCCAAGAAAGAGAAAAGCAAAAGCATCAGCAGCCGGCGTAACGGCAACTCTTGGAAGAATTGGTGTAAACGGAACACAAACCTGTATTCTTGAAAAAGGTTCAGACGTTGATGATTTAATCGACCAGGCTGGTTTTGATTTTGACGAAGACAAGGAATCTGTTTCAGCACTCTCTACAGGAGAAGCAGTAGATATGGACACAACCGTTGTGAACGGCGAAACCTATATGATTTCACCTGAAATCAAATCTGCTTAAACTTTTTTTTCAGATGGGGCAATTAGCCCCTTCTTTTTTATATTCACTAAAAAATAGTGGAGGGGAATAAAAAATGATAAAAAAAGAAAAGGTTAATAAGACAACTATGAAAAAGAAAACCCATAAATTTGACTCCGACAATATAGTAGAAAACATATTAAGGGTTGTAATAAAGAAATTTAAAAATACTGAATGGCCTGATAAATGTTCTGCGATATTTAAAGAAGGCAAAGATACCATAGGAAAAATTACTATGAAAGATAAAGAAATGACCTATGAAGGGGAAAAAATTATAAAAGAGGTCGACACACTTATAAAGAAATATAAGGAGTATAATGAAAAACATAAAATTACAAGTGAAGCGGCGAAGAAATCCGTATTCTCAGAAAAACTTGTTTCTGACCCAGATAAATTTAATGGCTTACTTAAAAATCCAATCTAATTTAAGGCTCTTGGAATAAATAAAATGATTATGGGACAAACATTAGATAAGAAAAATGTAATTTCCAAAGGTCTTACTTTGGCGTTTGATACTACATTATCACAGGAACTTAGTCATTCGGCACCAAGTGGTTTTTTCGGAAGATTGAAAGACCTATTGTTTGACCATTATAAGGGAGTTTCTGATATTACACAAAAAGAGGATTTCTATGTAATCAACGAAACCGGATTTATTGACCCATTTATAAAAGAAAAAATTATGTCTATTAAAATGGGGACGATAGAGATAGGAAAATATTATCAGGAAAGAAACTTATTAAGAATATATTTTAACCCATTTTCTATAAGAAAGATTTTACCCTTTCAAGAAAATATACCTGTTGCTTTAACAGATATTCTGAAAGCCATAGGTGATATGGGAGTAAAAGCAATCAATACTGATGGGTTAGTAAAAAAACTTTTCATATCAGGGTTCTTAAAAAAGGGAAGAGAAAGGTTAAAACAAACAAAAGAAAGCATTAAAAGTAGGTTAACCAATATTAATAATAATGAAAGAGATATGCGCCTACATTTTGAAACTTTAGCTGGGCTGGAAGATGAAAAATTATTTATAGAGAAAAATCTTGAGGCTGGTGGAAAAGGAATGTATGAAGAAATTGAAAAAGCCAAGAAACTTCCCTTTATAGATAGCATAAGTCTTGGCGCCGACAGTATCAGTATGAAGTTCAACCCGACTACAATAACTATACCTAACTTTAAAAAAGGAGATGTTGGTAAAACTTTTGGGAAGAGAACTGCTTACTTGGGATGGATAGAATTTAATATTAGCCCAAGTAACATTAGAGTTAAAGGAGAAACTCAAACGGGTAGTGGTAATGGAAGTGGAAATCCACACCCACATTCAAGCGGTTATAGTGGTGATAATGGTGGTAGTCCTTGTTTTGGTGGTGGCGAAGGCGCTCAAAAAATCTATTCAACATTAGCGGCAAATAAATTTTCTGATTTAGCAAACCTACTTTGGATATGGATTAAAACATACCGAAACAAAGGAGCCCATATAAAGATATGGGATTTTTATAACGATAGGTTAAAGCAAGGATATCCAATGTGGGATGAAAAAGGAACGAGAGTAGAAATAAATGACAAGACAAGGGTGAAAAATGGGGAGCAAACAACATTATCTAAGGCTTCTTGTTATAGTGCAAACATAAAGAAATTTGCGAATATGAAAAAATTTTAAGAGGGTGAAAAAATGACAGAATATAAGGCAAGTGTGCTATTAGCACACGGCGTGCATAAGAAAATAAAATGGTTTACTGAAAATTTAAATACAGAAATAGGTGCAGTTGGCACCGTAAGTATAAGAACGATAGAAGGGAACAAATACTTTTATGTTGAAGAATTATTTTTTCCCGAACAAAACGTAACAGGCGCAACAGTTCATTTTACAGGCGCTCAATGGAAAAGCATATTTAAACAACTGAAAGACACACCTGAAAAACTTGGGAGAATAAATTTCTATTGGCACAGGCACCCAGGTGGAAATCCAGGCCATTCTTCAACGGACGAAGAAGAAACATACGATACATTTATGGGTGATGAAGCAAAAAGACCCTATTTTATCTTTATGCAGACTGCTTGGGGAGATGATAAGATGAAAAGGGAAGCACGTATTGACGTGAGAAACCCAATAAGACATACAGTTCTCGATGAGGATATATCTATACTTATGGAAAAGTCAACAACCGAAGAAGCTTTAAGAAAAGAATATCAGGAGAAACTTGAGGCATTATCCATAAACGTGGAAGGGGATTGTAAAAAGATTGAAGAGGAATGTATTGTAAAACCAACATATTCTTGGGGTAATTACAGAGGTGGTGGCTTGCCTGGACAACATAAAAATACGAACATTAATGATAGGTACAGACATGCGCCTGTTCAAAATAAAAGTTACGCTGAAGGAGATGTTGCAGAATTAAAAACAATGTATGAAAATGTTGAGGACGAAAAAGATAGATTTTATATAGACAACGACCTTATGTCTGACTTACACGGAGGACAATTCGCAACTGCGGATGATGAGAATGTAGCTTTGGAATTTAAAGAAGGTGGAGTGTTAGTCAAAGCAGGCGAACAATTTCAAATAATATTAGAAATCGCTTTAAAACCAACAAATGGGCTTGGCAAATTAACAAGACCTTTGTTGAATAAACCCGAAATATCAGAAAAAGATAAACACCTTAAAATATATAAGTTACAACCTATAGCAAAATCATATAAAGATTTAAAAACAAAAATATTAACCTTATTTGTTAAGTTTAATGAAAGGGTTAGGATTGATTACGAGGAAGAATTAGAAGAAGAAACAGGCAAAGAAAATAGTAGATTAACCCAAATGGTTAATGCTCAACAACCTAAGTCAAGTGAAGAAAAGGCTGTTAGAAAACTATTTGAACAGGACAATACTGAAAATAGGTTAGTCATAATAGATTGTCCAGAGGATGTTCAACTAATTCTCGGCTTTTTTGAAACAATTGGGACAGTGCTATGGGATCAATATACAGATAACGTAAGTGTTTCGGGTGAAGTTAAAGGAGAATATAATGAATGGTTGGGAAGTTTTAATGTTGATAGCGCCTGGAATAGCATAAACGTATATGGTGTAAATTTAGTATTTATGGTAAGCCAACTGCTTGAAGGAATACTAAAAACCAAAATTCCAATTACCGAAATAAAAACCGATAAGACAAAAATAAATCGAGGGGAGAAAAAATGGAAGAAGCTAAAAAAGAAGGAAAAGAAGAACAGAAAACAACGAAAGAAGGAGAAGAAAGCGAAAAAGTAGAAGTCATAAAAGAACTTAAAGAAGCAGAAATCCTAAACTTAAGTAGGCAAGCCAAACTTATACCTGAAGATATTAATCAATACACTATAAAGGTGTTTGGTGTTGGTAGTGTTGGCTCCCACGTAGCAAAGATATTGGGAAAAACAGGCTTCAAAAATATTGAATTAATAGATATGGATGAGGTTGATAGTGAAAACATTTCAGCACAGGCTTTCGATTTTGCTCATATTGGTATGCCTAAAGTTGAAGCTATGACTAAAATTCTTGGGGACTCTTGTGGGTTAGATTATGTTGATGTTATTAACGAGGAAATCACGCCTGAGTCTAATATAATTCCACTGCCTGACACAATCTATTGTTGCTTTTTTGACTCCTTTGAAGCAAGGAAACTATTATTCGACAAGCTTAAGGGCTTCCAGGTGACATTTATTGATGGAAGGATTGGCTTATTTAATATGAGGCACTATTTAATTGATTGTGGGGACACAGAGGAAGTAAAGAAATATGAAGCCACCCTGAGTCACGGCAAATCAATTGAATTGGAGTGTGGGGAAAAAGCAACTGCACCTATAAATTCTATTTTAGCAGGAGAGATTGTAATGAATATCGTAAACTTTATAAAGGGCAACGATTATGTATTCAGCAAAATAGGAAGTGGTGAAGCACCTGCAAACGATTTAATAATCGTAAAGAAAGGAAAGAAAGTTGTTGAACAACCTATTAAAGTGAAGGCAAAAACTGATAAGACAAAAGAAATAGATATGGAAGGTGAATTAAATGCCGTATTATTGTAAAGCGTGCGGAGAAGAAAACGATTTTAAAGGCCAACAAGACTATATTGAACACGGTCAAGAAGAAATATTCTTTAATAATGATGGTGAAATAAATGAATTAGGGGATAGAGATGCTTCTGGCGGTAACGCAGGAGAATGGCATGACCTTGAATGTAATAACTGCGGTGCTGATATTAACTATTATAATGAAGAAGAATTAAAGAAGGTAAAGAAAGAAACAAAGAAAAGGTTAGCAAAAGAAGAAAAAGAAAAGGATAATTGGAAAGGCAAACTAAAAACATAAAGGGTGATTAAAATATCAGAACTAAAAGAAATAAAGGCGACAACAACTACAAACATATTAACGCCCCAGAAAACATTAAGCCCAAGTAGCATTAATACTTATTATAAATGCCCACGTAGTTACTTCTATTCCTATCTTGCGAAGATTAGGATGATGCCAAACATACACTTAATTAAGGGAAGTATTGTTCACGAGGCACTTGAAAAATTCTTCAATAAATATGTAGAAAACTTTGTGGGAAGTATGGAAAAATGTTATGAAAAGGCTATGGAAAAAAACGCAAAAAGCATAAGGAATCTTGAACTAAAGGAAGCTGAATTAACACAATTCACAACCGACATTAAATTCATATTAGAGGAATATGTTATTAATTTCACACGAAAAATAGGCGCACTTATACATTCTGAAAAGGCTGAGAATAAGGCACACGCTTGGTTTTTATTAAGACCTAAATTCAGAGAAATATATGTAAAAGATGATGACCTTCATTGTTGCGGATATATAGATAGGGTAACGACAGATTTTGATGGAATCCTAACCATAGGAGACTATAAAACAAGTTCTAAATATGGGATAGGGTTTCCAATGGACTATAAACGACAACTTTCCATTTACTCCCTTCTATATCTCAACCAAGAAAAAAGATGTCCCGACTTTGCAGGGGTAATCTTTCTTCGCTATGGCGAAGTATATTTGCTTGAGGTGACACCATCGCTCCTTAGATACGCCAGGGACACCATTCTTGACGTATACGGTAAGACACGTTCTACGGTATTTAAAGATTACCCGAAAAAAGAGGGTGGTCTTTGCCGATGGTGTTCATATAAGGACATATGTAGCGGAAATGACGATTGGATAGAAAAATTAAGGCACCAAAAATTCAAGGAAATAATTAAAAAAGAGGGAAAATGACAATTAAAGAAACACTTAAATTGATACCTGACACGAGTAGTGTAATGGTAGGAGATAGAGTTAGAGGATTTATAGAAGAAGAAGATTTTCCCGAAAATCCATTATATGACGGAGTGATTAAAGGAATAAGAATTGACAGAAAAGAAATGGATATTCTCCGAGACAATGAAGAAGGCGGAGCAGGAGAATTCGGTTATTGGCGTGTTGAATTTAATGTTGAATACAATTGTATGGGAGCAGATTGTGATGACGGAGTGTTATATAAAATAATTAAGGAGAAAAAAATTAATAATTGGAAACGATTAATAGAGGGAATAAAATGACGAAAACACGATATATAGGAGATTATGCAGTCAGGAAATGTTCGACTAACAATTCTGTAAGGACTGGTATGAGAGTTCTGGGAACAGACGTCGATAGGGCTAAAACTAAAAAAGATATTATGTTCATAGGAGTAGTGGACATAAAAGATATTTATTGGGGAAATACTTTTATAAAACGAGACGGTCGTGTTCGTGCTAACTGGGAAGTTAGCTGGGACGGAGACTACAGAAAGTGGGGTTGTGACGGAGCATCAGGATACTTATATGAACTTATTGGTAAAAAGATATCCTGGCAAGACAGATTACGCTTATAACCCCTCTGAAAGAAGCAATGGTGGGTGAGAAAGGCTTTCTTACCCACCAACGCTTTGATATAAGGTGAGAATATGGACATAACCAAAACAGACAAGGAATATGTTATTTTAATTAATAAGACGAAGTTAAAACAAATAATTCTTGCAGGGCTCGTAATTATTGGTTTTTCAGGATTACAAATTGGTTATGTGTGTTTGATTAAGGTTACTGAACACATAAGCTTAAAGGAATGCATTGTTATAGGCATGTGGATTACGTTCATTTTAACATTAACAAGTATAGGTTGTGCGGCATTCATAGATGAGTTAAGTTGTCATATCAATACCTATTATCGAATTAAAATTAAAAGGAGAAAGAAGAAAATAAAAACACCAAAAGAAGATGATTGGGAAGACAGAATGCAAAAGGTGATGAAAGATGAAGTTTAACATAGGAGATGTTGTTAGGCTAAAAACATTTTTAGATGATGACAAAAATGCTGAATTGTCATTAACGGATATGCCACCTGATATACACCGGTTGATTAAAACAGGTAGTAAACTGTTAATAGAGAGCATAGATGAGGAAGAAAACTTTCCATATAACGTGCAAGAACTAAAAGGTGGTTACGCAGGCTCATTTTGCGACCGAGAAATTTATAAAAGGGAGACGACAAATTGGAAAGAGGTGATTGAAAATGTTGGAAATACAACCAATCTCCCTTAACATTACTAACTTTGTTAAGAGGATGATTGAAATAAATAAGAGGGCGAGTTCGTTTGAATACGAAGAAGAATATACGGACACGCTTGAAGAGGCAACAAGTGAAATAGAGGATATTATAGATATGAAATTATGTCAATGGGAATACGAATTAAAGTATGAAGCAAAAAAAGAGGTGAAACAAATGCAAGAATTTGAACAAGCAAAGGAAGAAGTTAAAGAAGAAGTTAAAGAAGAAGTAAAGGAAGAGAAGAAAGAGATTGTGAAAGAAAAACACCATAGGGTAAGCGTTGGTTTATCCCATTCTGTGAAGTCAGAAACCCAAGAAGAAGGAAGCACAAATTTTTGGGCAAAGATAGAAACAGAAATGAAAGAAAGGGGTATGACTTTAAAACAACTACTTATGGAAAACCAAAAAGTAAAAGGCGGAAACTAAACGAGGAAAATAAAATGATTCCAAAAAAACTAAAAGAAGGTATGAAATTTAGGCTGAATAGAGAAACGGATAAGACTGACTGGGAAATGATTAATGACGATATGGAAACATATTATAGGGAAGTATATGTTATGGGGTTCATATCCGATGATGAACAGAATATTCATTTAAATAATAGTAAGGGAACTGGTTGGGGTATGGATAGTAGTTTTTTAAGGACGCATTTTATACATATCGACGGAAAGATTAATGATTGGAAAAAAATAGTTATGGGGTGAAAAAATGAAGGATTTAAAAAGAATTGAAAGAATAATGTATAAGATAGGGAAACTATGGACACACTTCCCTAAAC
>Ga0307928_10002200_pt1 | contig 14973 bp, 24 predicted proteins | sample AceLakmetagen232_FD_201815 | JGI IMG/M metagenome (GOLD analysis project Ga0307928, IMG submission 201815) | Saline water microbial communities from Ace Lake, Antarctica - #232 | ecosystem: Environmental > Aquatic > Non-marine Saline and Alkaline > Saline | place: Antarctica: Ace Lake... | reverse complement strand
CTATCTTTATTTAATTTTTTAACTATACCTTTAATTTTTTCCATAAACTTATATTTACGATTTAATTTTCTTAATTTAATTATCCTATTTTATATGCCCATAAGTTTGTACCGTGTTCAACGGTTGAATTAATCTCACCACCAGCACCAACTTCTTTTGTCTGTATTCTAATTAAATCAGTAGCATTTAATGCTATTGGTATTGTATTAGAACCCGATGTTCCTTCATCAACCGTTCTACCATAACCACCAACTGTACTTCCTAATACTTGCGCATAACTTCCAACTCCTAATGGGTCTTTCTGTATTTGTCCGTACATATGGCAACGTGTGCCAACTTCTAAGTTCCAAAGTATTCCAAACCCTATTAAATATACTCCAGTAGTATTTATTGTTAAAATTCCAGTAGTGTTATTAAAAGTATATGCAGTATCATCATAAGTTGCAGCTACCCAACCAGTAACAGTTGTATAGGCAGTAGTTATTACTTGTTGTGTTGATTTATATGCTTGGAAAAGATTTGGTGTAGCTTCTAGCACTTTAGTTGTTGCTAATGTTCTTGGCATATTATGTTACGTAAATAAATGAAACTCCCTCGCCGTCTGTATCAACATCTAAATAAATATCTGTAAGGTTATCTATATCTAAACTAATCGTGTCACCAGCACCTAAAACAAATCCGTTTGTATTATCAACTCCACTATCACCCACATAAACATTATTAGTATTACCAACTAAGGCTTTTATAGTTACACTTTCAATAGCTGTACTTGCACCTAACGCTTCTGCTGTTCCACCAGTAGTAACTACTTTATTTCCGTTACCTACTGTGGTCGGTGGTACAATCGCTACACTATGACCGTCTGCGAGTTGTTTGGCACTTGTAGCTAATCCTGTTTCTGGGTCGGCTGTTGGATTACTTACTGTTACATTATGGTTATCAGCTAATTGCTTTACGCTAGTTGCTAGTCCTGTTGTATCAACACTAGCATTTACGTCTAATTTACTACCAGTAACCGTAACTGCGTCCCCACCTGCGTCAACAATCTGTATGGCTTGGGTTCCGTTTGTTTGGTTAGCGTCAATTGTGGTTAATAGATTTACCATTAACGTTTGGTTTGCAGCCGAAGCGTCACCACCCCCAGTAGTTCCACCACTACTACTACTTCCACCACTTATAGCTTGGAACCACGCTGTATAAAAATCCTTTCCGTCTTTTGTAACAAGTTTTACTGCTAACGCATTTTCTTTCTTTTGGTATTTATCTAAACTTAATTGTTTACCTAACCACGTTAAACCTTTCTCAAGTGTTTCAACTAATCTATTATCTGAAAATTCTTTATACCATTTTGGTTTACCTACAAAATCAACCCCAATCTTTTTTGGAAAGTCTTTTTGTTTTTGTGATTTAGGAAAGTTTGCAACTTCAACTCTATCAACTCTACTTTCGTAGATTGCATTTTCTAGGTTGCTCATTAAATTCCGTAACTCTTTATTATCAGCAATTATTGTTTTCAGTTCTTCCTTTGTATTATTTTTAGCAACAGCTTCTTCAATAGCTTTATTAGATATACTCAATTCTTTGCTAAGGTTAGCTAAGAAAGCCTTTGGCATTATAACTCTAACATCTTGCTTCTCCTCGCCAAAAACTTCGTTTAATGTCTTGGAAATTTTAGTCGCCTTGCTCATTTAAAGTTTTATTTAGTTTATCTTTTACCAATCTTAATTCATCTAGTTCTTTTTTAGCTTCTGCTTTAATTTCTTTATCAGTTTCCTTAGCTTCTTTTTTAGTTTCATCAATAGTTTTTTGTAGTTCATCTTCTTTTTTCTTTAGATTTATAAGTTGTTGTTCTTTAGTAATTGTTATTGGTAAATGTACACATCTACATTGTTGGTGTGCTGGTGGTTGTTCTACACTTCCAAATCCGTCAGGTGCAGAAAAGTCTTTGTTTAATTTAACTGTCTTACCGTGTAATGGACTACATATTGGACACACTCTTTCATCTAGTGCTGTGTACCACTCTTTAGCTTCTACAACTCCTGATTGTTTCCACGCTTCTGTTGTTGCATAGTTGGTTGACTTAGCAGTTTCAGTTCTTGCTATATTATTAGCCCTACTTGTTTTAGCTTCTGAATAAATATTAGTAATACGTTTAGCAATCTTTTTAGAACCCTCACCTTTAGCAACACCGTCTGCAATCTGTTTATTTAATTTTATCTTAGTGGTTTCATTTATTCCCTTACAAAATTCTAGTCCGTCATTAATAATATAATCCTGTATTGTTTTATCAACTACAAATCCATCTAGTCCTAAATCACCTAGTGCGTCTTCACCAGCAAATGAAATTAAACCAGTTACCATTGGTTGAAATTTCTTTATAAATATTTTTGTTTCTGCCTTAACATTAAAATCAACATCACCAGCACTCTTACTTCCTAATTGCCTTAATGTTTGTTTTTCTTGACGTGTAAATTCCTCATTAAGTTCTTTTTTAAATCTAACCTCATCTTTATCTAGCTTTTCAATTTGTTTAGTCCAATATCTTTCTCCGAACTTCTCGTGTTCAGACTTACTCATCTTTGGTTTAAGTGTAATCTGTTTCTTAACTTGAAATGCTTCTGTATCTTTTAACTTCTTTTTAACATCAGCAAGTGCTTCAGCAGTAGTGCTTCTTGATTTAAGTCTTATGTTATGTTTTTTCTTTTTAGATTTACCCTCTGTATCACCAATCATTTCACCAACTACTGGTTCAGGTCTAATCTCATCTCCACCCTCAATAGGTTTATAACCCTCTGATTGTCTTATTTCATTTACAGATATAGCACCTACTTGGCTTAGTATCTGATAACCCTTTAATTCCATATCTCTATCAGCTTCTTTAGGTGATACATAGTCAAAAAACAGACTATCATCTCCATAGAAAGGTAATAGAAATTCATTTAATGTATTACAGAACCTACGCATTTCAGGTTCAATAACTCCGTCATAATATACTTCTTTTGCCACCTTAGCACTAGCGAAGTTTAATTCTTGTGGGTCTAATAATGCTTTAGGCACTTTAAACATAGCCAGTATCTCATCACGACTAAACTTCCTCTGTTCAAGAAAGTCCATATCTTTCTGTGTCATACCAACCTGTTGTACCTTACCTTTACTAATAAATGCTGTTCTTTGTGAGTGTTCTGTGCCTTTATGTGCGTTTTCCCACTGTACTCTAAGCTGTTTAGCTTGTGTTTCATCTATTCCATCATCAAAACTAAATACTGTATCTGGTCTAGCACTATTCTGAAAGAACCTAAAATTCCACTCTTTTGCCTTAATATCTGTGGCAATAGCGTATTCTGCTGCCTTTACAGGACTAACACCCCTATATGGGTTCATAGGGTTAGGGTCTTTGAACATTATAATATCATCTACCTTAAAACTAACTATATTGCCCTCACCTGGTACTTTATATGTATATCCTTGTATAAAATCAGTCTTACTAGGCACTACTCCTACTAAATCAGGTCTTAAATACTGCCATATCTCTACTGGTTTACTACCGTTCTTAAATAATAACCAAAAAGCGTCTCCTGATAACTTCTTATACATAATAGTTGTTTCAACTAAGTCTGCATAAGTAGAAAAAGGGTTCACAAAATCAAGTAAGTCTAACACTTCGTGTTTCTCAACTATCTCTACATCACCATTAGCACTTTGCTTATTTAATGTAATCTCTATATTACTACAATCACTAGCAATCTTACTAACGGCAGCGTATGTCCAACCCTTATACTGCTCTAATAGTGCTTCCTTATCTAAACTCTGTGATGATATACCAACACCGTTAATTGGTACAAACGGCACACTCGCTTCCTTTGTTTCTGTCTTAATCCCTAACGCACCTTGTAAAAAGTTTTGTATTTTACCCATAATTAAAATGAAAAATTGTTAATTAACAACCTCTCGTTTTAGTAGTAGGTCTATTTATTTAATTATATTACTAATCTAATAATCTTGTCAACCTATTTCATAGTTGTATCTTGAAAACTATTCGGTAGGTCTAATCTTACGTCCTGTTTTGCATTGGTTATCTTTAATGGTTTGCCATCAATAACCTCCACAGTAAAAGACCCATAACCTAAATCTTTACAATAGTTAGCAAACTCTTTTATTATTTCTTCTTCTGTTTTTGTATCTCGCATAGTATATTTTTATATTGTTGAATTGATAAATCTACTTGCCAATCTTTTTTAATCTCAATCATACGCTTTGCTACTTCTTTATTACGTTCATCTGGTTTCATAAACAAGTCCATCTCATCAGCAGTATTAGCAACGGGTAATCCTAACGCCCAACTAATAAGAGTTTTATTATTACTCTTAAACCTAAAACCTCTGGTCATACTAGGTGGGTTGATAGCAAAATCACCACTCTTAATATCCATATAAGCATTTTCAGGTGTCCAGTTTATATTAGTAATCTCAACTCCCATATCGTTCTGTGGTGCAAATTCTCCATTACTTACTACGGTCAATCCTAACCCACGCATTTTCAAACTATGTAATAATGGTGCATTTAATACTTGCTGTGCATTATGATAATAACCAAACCATACCACGTTCCTTGCTCTCTCGGTATGCGCGCGCTGTTCAGTAAAGTAATCCATATTCAATCTATCAGGTACAACTGTTATAGGTGTCTTAATCATCTGCCTTAAATACTTTGCTAATCCCTCTGTTGAGGTAGTAATCCAATCAACCTTATGTGCTACGTCTACTATTGCTACATCACCATTTAACCAATCAGGGTCGCATAGGTCTAATATCTTTGCACCCTTAAAATCATTAATCATCTGTTCCCAATAAACCTTTTGTAGAATAAGTGCGTCAAACTTCTGACCTACTGACCATATCTTAGCGTCTTCCCATTTCTCTGCAACCCACTTAGCCCTAATTTGTGATGAACCAGTAGAACCAATAGGTCTGCCGTGGAACTTTTCAAAGCAAAGAAATGAAACTGCTAATTTTTTCTTGTTTTGTAATGACACTTTTTGCATAATGTTAATCCATTAGTTATTATAAATCTTAATTTAGGAAAATCTATCCAACGTTTTATATGATGTGCTTCTAGCTGACCACCTCTTTGCCCACAGTGCTGACAAATCCAATTATCTCTTTTAAAGATTTTTTCTCTCCAAACTCTATGTTCATAAGCATATTTTATTCTATCATTTCTATTATAAAAATCTTTACCATTTCCACCTTTACTAACACTATTTTTTAATCTTGATTTAAGTGTATGTGGTTTATTATGAGAACACATTATTTTCTTTGCTCGTAATTTACTAGCACAATTACCACATCTTTTTGATTTATAACCTGATAATTTTTTATTACAATCAAAACAATAACGGTCAAATCTATATTTAACAAATCTTCCAGTTTTTTTGTCCTGTGCTAAATTGTCGTAGTTTCTTAATTTCTTCATTACCTACATTATATGTTATACCGTGCAATTTGTCAAAGGTATTTTGCCTTTCCATATTATTTTTTCTTATTATAGTGTTTAATTAAATCTATAATCTTATAAGTAGCGTCTAATGCCACATCACTTTCTACTATAATCATTTCTATTTTATCTTTTAACTCACTATAATCTTTTTCATCCATATTATTTTTTTAGTATCTTATTATTTATAAGCGACAGCCAGTCCTTTCTATATCTATCATAGTTGAAATGTTTAATAGCAGTTTCTCTAGCGTTCTTTCCTATCTGCACACATCTCTCATAATCAGTTTCTAATAATAGGTTTAGCGTCATTATTATCTTTTCTAAATCGTTTGGAACTATAATTATATTCTCATTATGTACTGCAAACCTATCTAGGTCGTGTGCACCCTCAACTTGTACTACGCAACAACCACTTAACATAGCTTCTGTTCTACCTCTATTCATAGGTGTTCTAAATGTACCGTCAAAGTATAATAGTGATTGACCTAAAAACTTCTGATAGTTTTCACGCTTAGTAAATGTATCTCCCATACGGAATAGCTTACTTGTATTCTTCTTAGCCCACCATAATATATGTCCGTTCTGTTCTGGCAGTTCTTGTTGTACTCTATTCATCATCATACGATTATAATATTCATCACAACCACCAGCACTAACAGCAGTAGCTACTCTTGGTTCTTTTGGTAATGGAAACCACTCCTCTGAATTAATACCGTGCCAAATAGGATTACCCCAACCCCATTCTTTTACTGCGTCATAACTATTAACTACCATTACATTATCACCGACTATTTCTTTTATCTTATCTTTTACAATCTGTTCTTCTTCTTCCTTTGACATATCAGGTTCAGATACAAATTCAGGATAGACAGGTGTTGAGTGATTAATAAATACTTTTGGTATATCTTGTATTTCTTCATTAAGTTCTTTTACTACCATTGATTTACCTAACTTCGGATTGATACATTGTTGGTCAACATTAAGAATAGCAAAATCATATTTACCTTTCTCATAGTATGGTACAAATGTAACGTTATCTGGTATAGGTCTTGCTGCTAAGTATTCTTCTCTACGCCATTCCTTAGCTGGGTTATCTATCAGATAAAAGTGTGCGTCATCTTTCATAGCATTAAAAAAATCCCAATAGTGCATTACGTGCCAGGTGGTACAAGCTATTTTTAACTTCATAATTATTTATTTAATGGTTTAGCTTTCCAATGAATATGCAATCTATTATTCGTAACTAACTCTGTTGTTTCCCATACCTTAACTGCACTTCCAACTCCACCGTGTAAACTAGCTAGGTCTGTATAGTCAGGATTAAGTTCACCAGTAAAGAATTTAAAACTTTCTTCGTTAAACCTAATTAAATGTGATGGTATGTAAGCGTCAGCATTATCTTTATGTGGGACTACTGCCCAAAACTCTCCACCTTTCTTTAATACACGCCATACTTCATTTACTATATATATAAGTTTTCTAGGGTCAACGTGTTCTAGTATGTGAGAAGCATATACCTCATCATAAGTGTTATCTGGTCTAGGTATTCCGTCTTCTAATGCACCAACTATTTCCTGTCCAAAATCAACTAAATCCATACGTTCATCATAGCCCTCTCGCCAGTGTTCTTTATTTCCACAGCCTATTTCTAGCTTCATATAAATTTCTCTAAGTATTTAATTCTATCTTCACTTATTACTAGTTGTTGTAGGTGGTATTCCCAAGCTGATAATATATCCTCTGGATATTCTAGTAAATCATCATTTTCTTCCTCCCATAATGCTTTAGCGAAGTCGTGGTCAAAGATAAATGCATATCTAGCATACTCTGACCAAGTTCCATCTTCTCCAAATAAATCATCAAAAATAGTTTCCCCCCATTTCCATCCATTCTTAACAGCTTTCTCTATAACTTTTTTAAGTATTTGTTCTCTAGTCATATAGTTTATTTATTATATCTTTAGCTTTCCAAATATCACTCTTACGACCACGTTTAGCCCTTACTGCTTCCTTAGCTACTGCCTTATCATTATAAATAAAATCTACCTTATCAGCATATTGCTCACGAAGTATCTGGCTCATACCACCATAGTAACCCATACGTTCACAAAACATACCACCTCTTACAAAATCTTTCTTCTTAATCCAGCTAAAGTTTTCTATAAATGTTCGCTTGGTACTCATACCAGTTTTAGTTCTCTTAGCACCATAGTGCCACTCACCCTCTTTAACATTAACTATTTCTTCTAATGAACCGTCCTCTAATACTAACCTATCATCTAGGAATAATAATACTTCACCTAGTGCTTCAACTACTCCCATATTTCTAGCCTTAGCTAATCCGTAATGCTTAGTATCGTTTGTGTTTAGATATAACAACGGTGTTTTAATCTTCTTCTTTAGTTCGTTACAAATCATTTTAGTTTTACCATCATCATCACTACCGTCATCTATAACTATAATCTCTTTAGCAATATAGTCCTGTAATTCAATACCCATTATGGTATCTGCTAAATGCTCTGCACGTTCAAATGTAGGGATTATAACTGATACTACTGGTTGCTTATTAAACGCAACATCATAATACATCTTGGCATATTTCCTAGCCATACGTTGCTCTGAATAGTTTTTAACTGTCTGCCAAGCGTTCTTACGTAACTTCTCTCTTAAAGGCTCATCTTCCATTAACTCTTTCAATTTCTTCTCAAAGTTATCTTCTGTAAATATAATACCGTTCTTACCGTCCTCAATTAAATCTCTAGCACTTCCCTGGCTCGTTGCCATTATAGGTACTCCACGTGCCATAGCTTCAAATAGAGGTAGTGTTCCACTTTCACACTCACCAGTAGAATACATTACAAATACTTTCATCTTCTTGTATCTATCGTCTTTTATATTAGCTGGACACATACTTGCTCGTCCTGGTCCACCTATATAATCTAAAGTTCCATCATCTTTATATTGTTTAACTTCTTTATTCCAGTAATCTACTTTCTCTACATAACCACTACCAACAACCTTATAACCTAAGTTCTTTGCAGTCTTACATACATCTGCTAAGTGTTTATGTGGCATTACTCTACCTACATATCCAATATTATCTTCCTCACATTTATCATCAATATAAGTATATCTATCTAAATCAACGCTGTGTGGTATATGATATACGTTACCGTGTTTCTTACGTAGTACATCAGTACCCCAATAAGTAGGGTGTATAATCCCATTAAACATACTCCAATCTTTCTTCTCTAAGCTATTGTGGTTCTGGTGTGTTAATACTTTTGTTATGTTCTTCAACTGTGGTAATGCTTCTATCATATTCAAAGCACTATTCCAATACTGTCCGTGCCATAGGTCAATACCATCTTCAATAGCGTCATATAATTCTAAGTAGCTATCCTTAATACCTCTAGGGTGTACTAATATATTAATCCAATTAAATCTAGGATTGTTTTTAACGATTGCTCTTGTTAAGTGTCCTATCGCCCAATTTTCCACATCAGGACTAATCAATATTCTCATAATAGTTTCGTTTAATTATAATATTCTTTTAAAATGTGTATAAAAGTGACACCTGCCACATAACGCTTGACCGTTACTTGTTTCAAATTTAAGGTCTGGGTAATCTTCGTGTGGTTTTATATGGTGTGCCATTAACCCCTTAGTACTCTCACACTTCTCGCATTTATGGTTTGCCTGTTCCAGTACCTTATCACGCCACTCGTTCCATACACGACCACCTCTTGCGCCATATTTATAATTTGGGTGGGTTTTACCAGCTTTTGGTGATACTGATTTATGTCCTTTCTTAAATTGCGTTGCCTTACTTTTATCGTTGTCCCAATTCTTATTACCTTTCATTTCTTCTGCTTTTTGTTTTTTCCACTCGTTGGTATGTTTATAACCTTTAATAAACTGTCCTTTTTCATTTCTCATAGATTTATCGTTATTTATTAGATAATTCTATAATACCCTATTGACCAGTTATGTCAATACCCTTGTTATTAGTATTTTCATATTATTTCTTATTTAATTTAATCCATAATTTAGCTACTGCTTCTTCTGGGGTTTTACCATTAGTTTTAGGAACGCCAGAACATTCATAGTTTGCATACCATTTTTGTTTTAGGTTTATTACTATTCTTTCTAAACTCCAAATTTCTAAACCACAAGCATCTATAAGTTCAGAGAGTGTTGGAATGTAACATCTATCTTCAAAGCATTTACCAGCATAATGTGTTTCTACATCAAATGTTCTTTGTGGAAACCCAGCATCTTTAAGTTGTTTGGCTAATTTATAGTCCATATTATTTAATATTTTATTATAATGCTCTTTATTTAATGCTATCATTGTTGAAATAACTCCATTATGTGCAGTACCAAATATCTTAATTCTATTATTATAAGAAAGTTTTTTAACTTTTTCCATTAACTTTCTAATTGTTATACGCATATTATTCTATCCAACTACTATGCCCAAATAAATCAGGCGTTAATGATTTAATTCTCTCTCTTATATATTTAGGATGGTCTTCTAATCTTAATGGCTTATAACACTTCTGTGTCTTAGTAATCCTAGACCACATCATACTACAAAACATATTCAATGCTTCCTCTCTAGTGTTACCCCAATTCCTTTTAAACCCAGCACGTTCACCAGCTTTACTAAACCTTAAAAAGTGTTCACCAGTAGTTTCTTTATCTCTAAAGGTATTATCGTAATTATATATTCTTACACTTGTACTCATTATGTAATTATCTGCGATACTTCTACCAGTAGGCAATCCTCGCTTCTTATCAAAGCCTTTAACGAATATTGGATACCCCCACGCAGATTTAGGGTCATCTGTTGGTATTCCAAATTTGATATTATCTCGCTCGGTTTTTCTAATGATAAATGGTATGTGGACTTTTTCATAGGCTCTATCTTTATTTAATACTGTAAACTTCATAAAAGACATTAAAGGATAGTTCTTTTTATATCCCTCCTCCATTTTAGCCCTTAACTGTTTCATATCCCTTTCGTGTATTATATAATCTATATCCATCTTCATTATCCAATCACCAGTACAGGCTTCTAGTCCAGCGTTGAAATGTTGTGCTATTGTTTCCCAACTAAAGTCATACTCCCACGGTAAATGTATAACTTTTACCTTTTTATTTTTAAATCTTTCAAGTCCATTTTTTGTCCAATCCATTAATTTAACATCTTTTTCCATACCAGATACAATTACAACTTCATCAGCAAAGTCATAGTAAGACTGTATAGCTTCACGCCAAGCATACTGCCACTCATCAGGTGTATTACCTATATTACCTAGTGTTACGAATATTGAGATTTTTGGTGTCATATTATTTTAGCTTTAATAATCATGTCTTGCCCAATATTCACTTTCACATTTATCACAAATTGTTTCATCAAACATATCATCATCTTCATCACTATAAATAATAACATTTTCCATCCAAGACTTTCCACAATAATAACATTTTAATTTTCTTATCATATTTTCTTACAACGGATTATGTACCCAGCGTCAAATAATGTTCCTGATGATGAAGCACCTCTTGTCTTATATCCCTCTGCAATACAAGATGTATTATAAATATCAGGTGCTTTCATTGTACGTGGTATTATTTCTTCTATCTTAAATCCAGCTTCTTCTAATAACTTAATTGCACCAAACTTTGTATATCTTAGATAGTCGTTGTTATATGGATTGTGTACTGGGTATGTGGTAGGGAATGTGATGTAGAGTATGCCACCAGCTTTTAATCCTGTACTCATAACTCCTATTGCTCTACGTGGGTCATATATGTATTCCATTACCTCAAGACAAAACATTAAATCCCACTCTCTTTTTATTTCAAACATTGATTGAGAAGCGTTTAAGTCAAGAAAAAAATCTCTTTTACCCTCCTCTAATCCATTATCAGCAATCTGATAATCATTAACACTCCAACTATTAACCCTATCTATTATTGATAATGCACTACCACCAACGTCAAGCACTTTATCAGCTTTAATATCTAACGTCTTTAAATATGCTTCTAAAATTTCTCTGTATTGGCTCATTTCTTTTTACTTTCTTTAAAATACTTATCATTTAATGCGTGTGCGCACTCTAGCAACTCACTACCACTATCAAATATCATAGCACCCATATCTTTAGGGAAGCAGTAACCACTATAACCTCTATAACCCTCGTGGAATATCTCCCAATGACTAGGCTCTATTCTCTTATCTCCACTTATTACCATTTTAATAGTAGCTTCATAATCAACTCCTTTACTCTCACAGTAATCATAGAACTGATTAGCCAATACAACTCTAGTAGCAAGATAACAATTACTTACTAACTTAACCATTTCAGCTTCCTTAGCTTCACATATATATTGTGCTTCTGATAAGGGTAACATATTAAGTATCTTAGTAGCAGTACGTTTATCTTTCTTATTTGTATAACCTACAATCTGACGCTTAGGTTTAATAAAGTCTTTCCACGCTATTCTAGCTGTTAGAAACTCTGGGTTGAAAAAGAACGTGTGCTGTGGGTAATCTTTTTGTAGTTGGTCAGTAGTACCAGGCAATACAGTTGACTTAATAATAATGTTCTTACCAGGACTTAACTTCTCAATAACATCTATTAATATATCAAGATTAAAACCTTTATGCTCATCATACGGTGTAGGTAAACATAAAAATACAAACGGTTGCTTATCCACCTTTTCAAAATCACCCTTTGTTAATGAGTAGAAATTACAACCCTTAAACCATTTAATAACACTACCACCTACAAAGCCAGTACCTATTACACCAACTTCACTTCTATAATTCTTTTTCATATTAATATTTTCCTTTAAATAAATCTCTTGAGTTTATAACTCTATCTTTTTTAGGTATATTAAATATTTTATTACACCTCATACAAATCATACCAGTATTATCTTTATTTAATTTTAATTTAGTAAATAGTCTATGCCTAAATATAATACAGATTAAATTAAATCTCTTTTTCATCTTTTAATATCTTAATTAATTGTTTTTTAAAATCAGTTGTTGGTTTCCAACCTAAGTCTTTTAATGCTTTAGATGTATCAGCGAAGTTATATTGATTATCGCCTTTAGGTATTGGCTTATCGTGTATTTTAAAATCACCATAAACCTCATCAAAAATATCTACTAATTCATTTAGTGTTACAAACTGACTACCACCTAGATTATATGTACCACCTTTAGAGTGTTCTAATACTTTTATTACTCCGTCAACTAAGTCACCTATATATGTATACCCCCTACCAGTATGTCCATCACCATAGAATGTAATTGGTTTACCTTGCTTAATCTGGTTACACCATTTCTTTATAACTAAATCACCTCTGCCATTCTCACCATATACTGTAAATGGTCTGATAGTTGTGGTTTTAATACTACTACGTTCTACAATCTGTTCTGCCATAAGCTTAGTCATACCGTATATGCTCTTTGGATTTTTAACTGCGTCTTCCTTTAATCCGTCTTTAGTATCAGCACCGTAAACACTGCTAGAAGAAAAATTGATAAAATGAGTAACACCATACTTTTCTGATAAGTCAATTAAATTCTTAGTTCCCATTATGTTAGTTGATATATAATCTTCTGGGTATAGTTCTGAACGTCTTACACCAGCTAGTGCTGCCGTATGAATTACTGTATCAAAGTGTTCTGTTTCAAATAGATATTCCATTTCATATTTGTTTCTAATATCTACGTTCCAAACTAAATCAATATCTAAAACATCATAATCCAAATCAATTAATTTTTGTCTTAATCTACTTCCAATAAAACCTGCACTTCCTGTTAAAAGTATCTTCATATTATATCGTTAAAGATTTTTAAATACTCATTTCCCATACGTTCTACCAATTAACCAGAAAAGAAAAATAAAACAAACTGTTAAAATTACAAATAGTACTACAACTAAATCATTTTTCATATAATTATATTATATCATTAAAAACTTTTAAGTATTCTTTTCCCATACGTTCTAATGTTATATCTGTTTCTGCCATTACTTCTGGTATTCCACCGTGTCCATTATGTATTATCTCTAACCCACAAGCCCTAGCTTCCATAACCGTATTAGGACAAGCGTCACTATAACTAGGATAGATTAATGTATCACAAGACCTATATAAGGCTGCTAACTGCTCTCTGTTAGTAACTACACCGTGCATAGTAAATCGTTCACCCATATAAAAATCAAAGTAACCTGCAACTAATTCTCTGCTGTATTGTCCTACTACATATAAATCAATGTCGTTATCTAGCAACCACATATCTGAATATATATCTAATGCTTCCTCAAGCCGTTTATTATTATCACGATTATATCTAACTATTAAATATCTCTCATTATGTGGGTTGTCTAGCTTATCACCGTCTGGATTAAATATATGCGTATTAACACCATTCATTATAATACTACTGTTACACTCACAGAAAAACTTCTTTCGTTCTTCTACGCCATACATATACTTGTTATGCTCATTTGATATATCTAAGTTATAACTATCTAATAATGGCATTACTTTTTGTTTAGCCCACTCACTTTGAAAGATAACGTGGTCTGCTAGTTGACCAAAGTCATACATACGTGTTGTGCCTGTATTTCTATTCCTACTATTTCTAGGTATGTTATCTACCCTTAATACTATCTTCTTACCGTCTTTCTTTGCCAACTTAATACTATCCCTAGTAACCATACTAGCACCACTAACAAAATAAATATCACTATTTGCGTAGTCAGTAAATTCAACGTCAGCATTAATCAACTTCATACTCTCTTTAAGGTTTTCAATAAATGTCCAACCTCCTCCTAAACTTAATTGTTTGCTATCGTTAGCTAGATGTATTTTCATATATTATATTCGTAAACATTAAATGGTTCATCTTCACTAGCACTTGTAACATCTATATCCATAAATCCTTTTAGGCTCTGTACTATCCCCCAAATATAAACTTTATGCTTAGACCACTTCTTTGTAGATATTTTATCGTTTCTTAATATTTTTTGTTCTTCTAAAAAAAGCTGATAAACTTCTTCTTTATCTTTCTTTGTTTTTATACAATAAAAAGTATAATTGTATTTATCTCCTAAACAATCATATACTTTTCTTTGTTTAATCATTTGGTTACAAAATTAACTATTATTTTACCGTTCTTAGGGTCTTCAATCACCACTATCTCCTTTGGCGTTTCCGTCATATTATAGGGGAACTTCTTTTGCTTCTTAATCTCATCAATTATTTTTTGATGTTTAATCATAGTTTTCTAACTTTACATTAATATAGCTGATTATATCGTTGGCTACTTTCTTATAAGTTTTCTTATCTTTACTATCGGACTTGTCTATGTCCTGTTCCAACAATGTACCTGCATAATTAATGAAGTTAGAAATTTCTTTCTTAGTTTTCATTTTCATTTATTAAGTCT
>Ga0307928_10002199_pt1 | contig 14974 bp, 26 predicted proteins | sample AceLakmetagen232_FD_201815 | JGI IMG/M metagenome (GOLD analysis project Ga0307928, IMG submission 201815) | Saline water microbial communities from Ace Lake, Antarctica - #232 | ecosystem: Environmental > Aquatic > Non-marine Saline and Alkaline > Saline | place: Antarctica: Ace Lake... | reverse complement strand
AATAGCTGTATCACCAAAGTCTATACGTGCACCCATTGGGTCTCGTATGTACTCTGATATAGGTGGCAATTGTTCTCTCATCTTGATGAACGCAAACACCTCATTGGCATGCTCAATTCCAACGGCTGTAGCTAGCATGAGACGTACATCCTCAAGATTGTTTGTTCCTATGTCGTTCAGTATATCTGATGCAAATGCCCATGTCCTTGGACAAGGCTGTGCATCTACTGGGTTCTGTGGGTCGAACATGTCGAGTGCTACTGTCTTGTAGTTGAGATACCCAATGATCCAGGGGTGAACTCCCACGCCGGAAGCCCAATCTGTCCATTGCTCAACTGAGGGTGAACGAAGTTCTACCCAGTCGAATCTGCTCTTCAGTGGAGCAGGCATTGGCGTAACACTTGCCATGTCGTCTATCCTGTTACCAGCGGCTAGTATTGCATATCCATCTGGTACTTTGTACTCACCGAGGCAACGCCTTAGAATGAGCTGGTATGCAGCCTTCATGTTGAGTTCTGCCGCCAGGTTCATCTCGTCAAGGAATATCATTCCATGACCCCTAATGGGTAGGTCGGAAGGTGGAGACCATCTCGTGACTAGTTGCAGTATCTCCCAACCGTCATACTGACTCAGTAATGACACTGGTATCTGCTCTAAGTCACCAGAGATTTCTCCTTCCTTTGCGTCGTCCTTGCCCTTGCCTATCTTAATATCTCTTTTCTGTTTGGTATCCGGGTTTTCTATGATTGCATAGACCCATGGGATACCTCTGAGATCGGAGGGGTCAAGCTGGGCAAGTCTCAAGTCGATGAGAACATACTTCGATAGATCGTTAATCGCGGTGGGATTGTCAGCAAACTCTACGTACTCTAATCCCATTCGCTCGGCTTCTGCCATTCCAACTTGTCTTACCAAGTCAGACTTGCCGATTCCAGGTGGTCCTTTAATAAAGAGGGGACGCTTGATCCTGGCGTGTAGTTCCATGATTCTGGCGCACTGCTCGTGATCGACTGTACGAGCCATGCCTCCATACATATCCTCTTCATTCTTTCTTTTTCTTGTCATAAATGTTCCATCCTCCACACTCTGTGTGAAAGTCTTGTGGACTATAATTCGGTTATTCTATTTTCCAAGGTAGTGTATTTCTACCTAGGATATAATCTATTTGATAGGCTCCCCATATTAATCTAAACATACGATGGAAAGCTACTCGTTCTTCTGATGATAATTGTTTATACTGTGCCCACGTTTCTGATCCCATGAAGTATGTCATACCAAATGATTTCAGTAATATCTTCTCCTTACTAGAGCGTATCGGTAGCCTTTGATTCTTCCACCCACCGAACTGTATAAACAATTTGTATTGTACTCCGTCTATATAGAAATCAAAGCAGTTGGGTATTTCCTCAACTACTTTAACTTTGCATAGTATTGTACTAGTTGTTCCCATTCTTCCAACCACAATGGATGTCCCATCTTATCGTATAGCACTGATACTTCCCATACAAAGTATGGACTTAATCTATCATTGTGCACACTGACCATTTCGGAATCAGTATATTTTCTTATATCACTAGTTAATATAGATGGGTCTAATCCCTTTCTTAGTAACAATAGTATGAGAGCCGACCTAGCCGGTTCTATAACTTTCATATCTTCATGGCATCCATAAAGAAGTCTACATACTCGATTCGGATACCATCTTTAAAGTCCCATATTCTTTCCTTAAAGGATAGTTTATAGTGGGATGTTCCTGATATTACTTTGGTGATAATACCCCAATTATCACATCCATCTATTGACCTTAACCAATAGTTCCACTGTTTCTTAGTGGCTGATGTGAGTCTTCCAGAGCTATCAAATATGATAGATATTGTAACCTCTGCATCAGTATTGGGATCTATTTGTAATATGTGGTCTAATACGGCGGTCTGGTGCAGGTAGTGTGTCCTGTGAATAAGATCTTCTTTGTCTTTCCATTGGATGATTTCACCCTTCCATGATTGACCTTGGTGATCTGGCTTACACGGGCATATTAGCCATCCATCAGCTACTTTATGCCTACCGGTTCTTTTGTAAGGCTTTCCCTTCTTTAACGTCTCAGCATAGGGATACCTAGTGTTTAATGCTACAAAGTTCTCTTCATATGAAACCATTTATCTCACCGTAGTTCTGTATATTCCTCGTATTCGAAATGATTGTGTAAATAAAAACCTATTATGTACATTAACTCGTGTACCTTTAGGTTTCCAATCGGTATGAAACATCTATATCTGAAGTTATTATGATGGTCTACGTGGAATATCCATTTATCATTTCCATGTGCGAACATATTGTATGGTAATTCCGCTATAATCTTATACCGAATATCCGTTTTCTTCAGCCCATTCTGTAAATGCACTAGTACCTCCTCCGTCCCACCCATGGTACTCAAATCCCCACTTCTCAACGAGTGAGGCTATAATGTGGAAATACTCCTTGTCGTAGTTACCTATCATGATATACATATCATCATCGTTGTCGTTTATGAGCCCGCCTATACTAATATTTACTGACTCTACAACTTCATTATCGTGTACTTCTGCTATGTATATCTGGGCATGATCTTCTTCAGTTATACTAACTGTTGGAAGATTTGGATCAGGATGTGGTAATGAATATTTTGCTCTACCGATATATCTATCGGCATCAGGAGCATATCTATTGAACTCACCTGTGATATAGAGTCTTATCTCTGTCAATTCAGACTTATCCAATATTCTCATCTTACCGTCATTGTCTCTCTGAGCTATCCTTAAGCCTGCAGTTTCTATCTCACAGAGAACATTGTTAATTAAATTGTCTACGTAATCGGTACTGCCTAGTCGTACTACCAACTCAGAGCAATTAGGATTAATCCCTTGTATCGTTCTCATGTAATACCTTCTTAATGTAAGCGATTATCCACGGTACATAACATATCTCTAACTCACCCGTGAATGCTGTTCCCAAGTAGGGAAGATGTCTAACTTGTAATTTAGTTATACTGATTATTTTTCTATATTTATTTGTCTGTGAAAAGTCCCTATCGAACCAACTAGACAGCATAGGGTACGCATTATGTGGGTAGTGAACCCTAACATCTTTAGGGATAGTTTTGTTATAGATAACCAACCCCGGAGTGTATAAATCGTGAGTTGGAGGTATCCAATCTTCTTTATTCTTCATGTAATACTTCCTTAATATACTCGATTATCCACGGTATGTGGTGTAACTCAGTCTTACCCGTGTATGCTTCTCCAATGAAGGATAAGTGTCTAACTTGTAACTTTGTGATTGGGAGTATTATTGTTTCATTGATACTCTCATATCCATCGCCGGTTGGTGTCCTTCCGAAATCACTATCGAACCAGTCACACCCTTTCCATCCCCATCGCTTGAGGGATATGATTGCATGTGGTCGGTATACTAGTATAGTACCAGCATGTCGATAACCATTATAGCTAATCAAGTTCTCATTATGGTCACGATAGTTTCTACTTGACATCGAAACTAAATCCTATTATATCAAATGGTACTAAAGTATTACAATCCATGCAGTATAGATTCCATTTCATAAAGTTAGTTGCTTCGATTTGAGCTAGGAATCTCGTAACAGTAACACTATCAGAGATGCAGAATGCGTCCTGTGTGTTGCATATCTTGCAGATAACTAATATTCGCGTTCCCATCAGTCGTACCCTTCCACTAAATGTGTGATACGGAAAGGTAATTGTTCTTGACAACCATCGCAGTAGTATAATGAATTGTTATTTAATCTTATTAAGAAATCAAGAAACCATTGTATAGTTGGTTTCTTAACGTGGAAGAAATCCTGTTCACAGCACCTTACACATTCTACATAGATTAATAAAATAGGGAACCCCCTATCATTCTAGTGTGAGCACGATGTCGTTCTACCCATGACGGGCTATACTTTACAGTGAACCAATCAATTATATAGCTATAAGTTTTAACATCAGCTACGTATGGTTCATTATCCATCTTGTCTAATAGAACCATTTGTATATAATACATCTCTATGAACCATATCGGACCGGACATACCTTTCTTTAGCTTATTAGTATGGTAGTCCCAATCTATCATTGTATCACTTCTATCTTATGTAACCTTAGAGGTTTATCACTTGAACATTCTTTGCAAGAGACAACCCATCCTTCTGCCATTTCGTCTAAGAAGTCTACTACTTTAACTGCTAAGTCTCGAAAGAAGTATTCCTCATTCAAACATGAATCACAGATAAAATGTAGTCTAGTATAACCTACCATTGTGAGAAAAAGGATAGAACTATAGGTATGAAGCCATAGCTCTATCTAGTATCTTGGTTGCGAGTTCCACGTTACCCTTTTCCATTTGGTCACCAGCGCAATAGATACGTGCAACCTTCTTGTCTGTTGTAAAGTCAAAGAGGTTGTCTTGATGTATTGCGGTGAAACCACTATCTTCAGGGTCTAATGGGACTGCTCCTTCCGCTAGTGAAAGCTTGCGGATGAAGAAGTCTTCGTTTGTTCGGGAAATAACTATATCTCTCATTACTTCCCATTCCAACGGTTCGCCATGCTCATCGACCGAGAACTTATCATAGATAATGCTCCCGTTCTTAAGCTCAGCTATTTCTTGTATGGTATTCATTGCTCGTCATTCCATATGAGTTCTGTAGAGGATGTCAGTGTGATGGTGGTACCCCATACTCCCAGATACGGAAGCATATCGTGGTCTGTTCCGCATATAGTACACTCCCTGTGTTCTATATCGTCTACGTTGTATAGAGTAGACTTGCGTACACCGTATCTCCACTTGTGGTTCTCGAATAACCAACAGTTGAAGAGTACTTTAGTGTAATGTGGTAGGTTAGTTATAACATGATTAACCTTCTCTATTACTTTCGGTAGTTGATCTTTGACTACGATTAATATTTGACTCCATGATATATTATTTGATATTGTCATTGTGAACCAGTTTCTCCACTAATAATGCTAAATAAGTATCCACCATAACTCGCACATCCTTGTTCATCATAAAATGACAATGGTGTTCCTGCCATGTAATGAGATTACCATGTTGGACAGTAACTTCTCTGTAATCTAGAAAACATCTAAACTCTATATGGCAAACAAGTTCTTTAGATTCCCAAGAGTCCGGCAATGTTGCTGTCACCGATAGGTTCCAATCCATCCATCATTATCTTGATATTATCGGATATCCATTCTACCTCGTGGTCTATGAAATTATCAGGGATATCTTTCTCACAAACGTGATGGTTTGTTTCTTCAACATCCTTGTCAATCTTGAGTTCATCTGGTATCTGTTCGGGTGGTAGCATCTGAGCTAGTATCTTCTTCATGTTGTTATCGAATGTGAATTGACGTTCAGTTCCATCCTCTGTTAACTTCCATGAAGTTATGTATCCAGTCCATTCTTGTACTTTCTTAGCTATGAAATCGAAGATCTGATCGTCAGTCCAACTGTCCATGCCAACTTCATTGTGTTTGAGTTCCATCTCATCCACTTCTTCTCGGTTCCATCCTGAGTCAGATAGAATATCATAGAATACTTCATTCGCAATATCCTTCTCTGATATCTTGTGTTTAGCAGTGATATCATTGATATGTTTACGAAAAGCATCTGATATATTCGGTATTGCTGGTAGTGCCATTTTATTCTTCTCCCATTGTTGAAACATAATCTAACCAAGAGCCCACGTTCAGAATATCCTTCTCTCTTAGTTTTCTAACTAGTGCTTTAAAGAAACACAGTGGGTGGTAGTTGTGATATGAGTTGTTATATGAACTGTATTTATGAACTTTAAGTCTGTAATGGTCTTTCTTTATCTTCTCATTACACTCGTAACAATCTTGTCTATGACTTCCAGGTTTCTTATCTATTATAATCATTTACCAATTCCAGTTTCCTGTATGTGCTCTTGAATAATAACGTAAGTAAAGAAACCACTCATGTATATTCTCAACTGCAATAAACATACCAGTATTGATATCTATTTCACAGCAGGTTATCTCCCATATGCGGATAACCTCTTTGTCCCCACCGTATACTCTATTGCTTTTCATTGTGTTTCCAGTAATAGTTATACAGCTTCATCCAAGTCCCACTATCATCATACGAAATGTACCTATTGTCTTGAGTTCCCTTCTCCCAGTGGATATAACAAGCTTCCCATACTGCTATTTTCACACTGGTAAAGTACCAGTTTGTTTCACCTACCAAGTGGCGATAACCTACAAAATGAATACTGTTATCGAATGGAGTCTCCAGAGGGATTCGAACCCTCGTCCTTCTGCTATCTTGTCTCATAATATCACCCTATACATCATGTGATGTCCATGGTAGGTCTCTTCGCACCAGGGCGACCAGATACCTCACCTCGAGTTGATAATTATAAGAATACAAGGCAGACGCTCTACCACTATAGCTACGGAGACAGTGATTTGGATTAGTGCTTCCCATAGTTGAACTTAGTTACTCGTACTTCTATCTTGGATAGATTGTGATACCTATGTTCGTCCATGGAGTATACATACTTGACACTATCTACTTTGTACCACTCTGGCTTAGCATTGAATACTTTTTCTGGAATATCCAGTATCGCATCTTTCTGTGGTATGGTTCTTTCTCGACGGTTATAGTATTATCTAACCCGTCTATGAATACTATCTTAGGTTTATCTTTCATCATTGTAATCACTTGAGTGGAATGAATATCCATTTGTTTGGTGAGTAGCTAGTACATTCTTCTTTACGAGGACATCCTATACAGGATTGTGCTTTCTCATTGCTATCTGGACAATTGAAATCATCTTTATCAGGATACAATATCCTGAACGGTTGATCTACATCTCTCTTATTCATGGCGGGATACCTTTCTCCCAAGGATATTCCTCTTCTCCATCATCTACTTCAACCTCTTCAAGTTTCTTCTTGAATGTGTTATATCTTTTAGTACCCATTACGTTCTCGAGAGCCTGTTCGATATACCATTGTTTATGGTGACCGCCCTCGCAATATAATGCCTCACTGAGTAAACCAATTAATGTAAATTCATCCATTACTATATCTCCATATCTTCTAAGTCTCTTACTTGGTATCCACATAACCATTGTCTTGGTGTTGGAAATTGATCGTTATAACAGTGCGGTTGCTTTGGTATTATGGCTACTTCGTTGACATGATCCATTAGGGGTTTGTTACAATAGAAAAAGAAATGATCACTACTAACTCGTACCTTACAGGTTAGTATATGTGGACATACCTGTCCGTCATCTAGTTCTTTGGTACAATTCATCTAACCATTCTTCCGTAGCGCACATGTCCATCCATGCATCCATGGCGTAGTTAATTATCCATATCTTAGTGAGTATTAAACCGTCACCATTACCGAATACATGATAGACACGATCTGTCCAATATTTATTATGTCCCTTGCGAAACTCAAGTTCGTCTATTTCTGATATTGGTATTCCACTCGTCTTTTGCGTATGTCTGAATCCACTCGATTAAACTATCTAAATAGCGACCATAGTTTGGTAGTCTTACGGCTATTATTTCTAACTGGTATACTCGGAATGACATACCCTTGGTATCGTATGAACCATTTATTATAGCACTAACATCAATTGCTTCTGTACGGCTACGTATCTTTATTGCGAAGCTTCCTGCTGTATCTTATACATCTGTTTGATCTTGTCCACTGTGTCTATATCGTTGGGAGTCTTATCCCATCTCATACGTACTAAACGTGGTGACCTCATACTTAGTCCAGATGTTGTTTCTGTTGATTGTAATATCTCGTAGCATGATATCTCTAAGACTATCTCAGGTTTAACAAAGATACCCTCTGTATCCTTCTTACTGAGTTGTATAACTTTACGAGTTAATATCTCTAAGTCCGTCTCAGAGAAGTTACCTATCGTTCCTATGGTGAATAATCTTCTCTCAGTTGAGTGCTTCACAGCTAATAAGAAATTAGAGAACGTCCCTGCATTCTTACCCTTACCATAGTTAGCTTTTATGATAACAGCATCTACTGTATCTGTTGCTGGCTTTAGCTTCATCCATGCTGAGCTTCTTCTATCAGGATAATAGTACATTTCTGGACTCTTTATCATGATGCCTTCTAGCCCCTGTTCTACTACCTTATCGTAGAAGTCCATCAACTCGTGCATGCTATTAACCGTAGTAGACGGTGAAGCAGATGAACCGAACACAGATACTAAGACATTGGATCTGTCTCTCCATGGCTTGTTAATGTATGTGGTACCATTCATATACAGTATCTCGAATGGTAGCAATGTAACATCTAAGGTATTATCAGCTTTGAACTGATACAGATTAACAATCTTACCATCTTTGTCAACGCCAACTATCTCACCTTCCCCTATGATGGAGTTGGTACTAAGTTCGAGGAGTAACTGGTTGATTTGTGGGTAATCCTTTAGTTGCTTACCACTAGTCGTGAATAGTGCGGTTTTGTTTCCTAACTTATGGAATTGTATTCTTATCCCATCATACTTCACTTCTACTCTGCTTGGGAATGTTATATCCCTTGAGTCGAATATCTTAGCTTTCATTTGAGGTACGAACTTACCAGGTTGTACTCTAATCTTCTTTACCTCAGCATTACCCTTCCTTGCTATCATCAGTGCGTTTTGTGTACCGATAAGTAGTGATGCTTGAGATAGAGCTTCTGGGTCAACCTTAGTATATCGTGCCACAACTGAGATAATAGCTTCTGAGTTAATACCTAAGTACAGTCTACGCTTGACTAACCAACATAGATACTTTGCTTCGTCTTTAGTAGCCAAATCGAATAGAGATACCAATATCATTACCTTATCGTAGTTGCCTACCTTTGGTAAGATATTCATAGCATTGTAGACTTCATCTACCAATAGCTGAGGTTCTCTGTCTGGGAATGTGTGGTTAGCTATATCACCAAGGTCACCATACTCTTCGAGTAACTTAGCCATCTGTACTTGAGAGTTGTGTGTTACAACTCCTATGGCTTCTAATACTCTTTCATCTCCAACGCCAGCAGCTTTAGTGCTTAACTCACCCAATAAGAATCTAATCTTCTGGTCGTAAGTTAGTTGTGCTGTCTTAAGGAAGTTAAATGCCTCTGTCTTCTTGCCCTTAGCACTACGCTTTTCTGATATAGAATCATAAGAGTCTACAACTGTAGTGAATAGCATTCTAGATTTGATAACTAATTTGTGAGAGTAGATATACACCCAATGGAGCGGTATACCATGTTCCTCGTGTATCTGTCTTTCAGTGTAATGGCTATCCTTGAGGAACTGTACGGCTTCTTGGAGTCCCCCTTTCATCTCGATTAACTGTTTTAATGTTGGTTTCTTGAACATACTCATAGTTCTTACCTCCACGATATTTTCTTTTGCTGTCCCATCTTGGCACGAAACACATTACTTGTTCTGTTATCCCGTTTTTCTCTGCTTGTCATTACGACCACGTTATCTTCTGTAAACAAGTTTCGTTAGGTTGCGGAGTATCTATGAATCCAGCTCCGCTTCCTTTTAACCATATGATAGTACGCTTAAAGAGTTCTGGTTTCTTAATCCTTTCAATCTCTAACTTCTCTAAGTACTTGACACCATTATCCCCGATATACGTCTTCGTGAAAGTCCTATCGTAAGGATTAGTTGGTGCTGACCTGAACATGATAAAGTCAAAGTTAGTTCTTATTGGGGGAGGCGTGTTATAGAACCTATGCAATCCAAGTAAGCTAATAATTATCCCATGATCTCTACCGTGCATATCGTTGATAACATGACGTATTTTGAAATACTTAGCTAACGCCTCGTCATTTATCTTACGGAGAGTTAGATCGTCTAAGAACATAAAGTTAGCCATAGTATCCTCTAAGCCCCAAAACAGCAAATCTAGATCGCCATCGTCTGCGTATACTGAATTGCTTGCATTTGCCCCATATCTAAACTGAACTTGATTAGCTATCCATCTTGCCGTGACAGTCTTACCACTACCAGGTTTACCTAATATAATACCTTGTAGTTGTCTAATGTTATTAGATTTATACTTCACTGCACTTGATGGTGGTGTTAAATATTTAGGATGTATTAATATATTTTCTATAAAGTCATTGTGTAGATTCTTATAATTTATTTACGTCACCACTTGCACAATAGGTAACTCCAACTATACGTATATAGTTTTGGTAACCTCTGTTATAGTCAGCGGTTATTGCTGTGTGCCGGTTGGCGATTATATCTTTGTCCATACAACGTTCTCAGATAAAGCTAGCTCCTCTACTGTGAGTAGTGGAAGTAATGATTTCTTAGCTTCATTTGTGATGTATTGTATGTATTTGAATGTATTAAGATCGGTTAGATGTAATGTCCCATTCATGGACATTGTCATTACTATCTTGTTTCTAAGTTTCTTAACTTTCCATAGTTGTTTCTTTAACTTAGGATGATGTTGAGCTAGAGCCAGTATGAGTAGTACACTAGTGCCACCTATATATGCTCGTAGTTCTACCCGTTTATTCCTACGTTGACCTCTCCATACTAGGTCATAGAACTCGGGTCCATAAGGGTTAACACTACCTGGATAAATTGCTGTTGCAGTATCATCCCAATTAATTGTAGTTCTCACTTATTGACCTCGTTCATGTAGTATAGTGCTGTCCCATATATAGTCGGGATAAGTAGTATAATATCTGATTATAGCACGCCTGATAGTTTTAGTATCTATACAATCGGTTAACACATTGCAATGTGGACAATCATGTATCTCTAACAACTTTTGTCCAATAGCATTCAATCTCTTTTTATGTGGACACTCGGGATACGGTGCTTCTATGAACATGACTTTCATCTTTCTTGGATCCAAGAATGTTATAATGGTGTATCGGTTAGGTTATGTTTGAAATAGAATATGTGTTTGAAACCACAGTCGGGACACCATAGCTGTATATATGGATTATTTTTTATTGGTCTTGGGTTTATTTCCAAGCACCATGTTTTACCATAATTATTAATTAGTGTCTCTAACTGTCTTACTTTGAGTCTACGTTGAGCCGATTCAAATACTTTATCTTGTGAAAGTCTCTTACGATTTAGAGATTTGAAATTGATAGAGTAACCACAATTATCGCAAGTAAACTCTATCAATTTGTTATCACTTCTTTTTCACTGGTACTGGGAGGGGAGACAAATCCATTCTCAAGAACCCATCATCGGATATCATTACCCTGTGTCTAGACATGTCAAAGTTGGACATCCTACAGTCCATAACTCTAATCATACGGACTGATGTACCTCTCTTTCCCAATTCGTTTACTTGGTCTGATTGGTATGTTCTTCCCTTGTCGACTATGATGGTTCCATCAACAGCGTGAGCAATACCGTGCCCACCTGCCATAGCGTAGGAGTCCCAATCCTTGTCACTGGTTCTTTGGTTGACCAGTATACAAGTGATTCCTTTCACTTGGTTGTACCTGGATATCTCCATGACTCTGAACTTGAGGGAGTTCCTCTTATCCTCGAGCATGGTTACAGAGTCAATGATGACAAACTGAATACCCCTCGACTCGCAAGCGTACTTGTATGTCTCTGAGAAAGTCTTCCAGTCTCTCAAGTCTCTATTGGCTACCGCATCCATGATGATGAGATTATCCTTGATTGCTTCCCAATCGAGTCCTAGCACTTCGGCTTTCTTCATCATCCTCGACTGCAAGTCAAGTCTGTGAGTGCTACCTTTGTACACGTCCTCGGATGTTACGTACAGCGTAGGGACACCCCTAGCTGCTGTTCTGATTACTGCTTCTGTGGATAGGACAGACTTACCGGACCCCGCTAAACCAGTAAGAGCTAAGTTCGCTCCTGCTGGTAGTCCATAGAGTGGTGTGCCATCATTCAGTAAGAATAGCTCATCAAGGATTGTTCCGGTTGGAACAGCCATCAATGTTTTCATCTCGCTTACATCATCATCCGGTTGAGTTATCATTGCCTGATAATCTCCCAGTGATACTTCGGCACCCACTGTTATTTCCATGGGTTCGTCGTCTATAGCCCAATCCTCTTCTGCTGGAGCAGCTGCGGCGGCGGCTTGTAGCCCCTTCACTAGCTCAGCTAATACCTTTGGATCAATTGCCATGTTAAATCACGTTAGATAGTTCGGTTATCTCTTAAGCATCTGACGTACTTCGATGTATACGTCTTTGCCCTCCCATGCTTCTAGTTCTGCTTGTACAGTATCAAGAGCACGTTTATTTGTCTTGGATAATTCAATTATGAAATACATCCTATTATCGTCGCTATCATCATCAAGTTGGGCACGTTCGAGCTTACCAAATGCTTTGATGATAGGAGGTAGTGCTGGATCAGTTGTCTTTAACCTAATTGGTTCTTTAGTCATTGTTTTTATAGCCTCTTTATCAAATCCCTAAATGTGTAGATCGCCAATGGGAACATGATACCCACCACAATAGCAAGTGATGAAGATATCATAGCCACTCCCAAGAATGTATAGAACCCAATATAGAACATAGAATTGTTTCTTATATTCGGATTCCAATTATCTACCACATACGGTATCCTGATAATAGTAATAGCGATTGATAATATCATTAAAGCTATTGCCCCAAGTATTCTTATTGCATATAGCCCTGTTGATATACTTAATACGAGTAACACAATGTAACCCGCAGATAGTTTATTAGCGTGAGGTAATAGTTTACTTCCCAGTTTCCTCAACATTAGATAGTATTTTCCCATCTCGATTCTTCTCCTTTTGTTTGATAATCCATTCAGCTAATTCACTGAATTCTTTATAGTCACCTATACGAGTTTGTTTAATCTTTATTTTGCTGTCGATGGACATATAATTCCTCGGTGACACTAAGTCTGCTAAATGGTATAGCGAATTCTATTGCCAGAATACCTATACCCGATAATAATAATCCTATAGTTAAACCTATGAAAAACCACAGCAACCCAACGAAAGCTAGGGCTATGATAATAGCATATAATCCATCACTTAGGACTATACGAGTTCTGTTTCCTCTTTTGATTGTGTTCATCTAACAACCTTGTCGCTGCTAATTGCAATTTGTACCTGATAGTTGGTCTGTCACCGTAGATATATTCCGCATTAAGCAATTCCATATCCAGCTCACCATCACTGTGTCTTGCTTTAAAACGGTTATTAAAATCTATAGGGAGATATGGTACTAATTGCTTAATCCACATCTTCAGTACAGAATGAGCATACGCTTCATCCGGTTCTACACGGGTATTAACTTTGTCAGCCATGTTTGCTTTACTGATACCTATTAACCATATATCATCTATCATAGCTACGGTTATCTTAGGTGTATTTCTCAGTGCGTTATAGAATTCTAGCTTCCTATTAGCTATCTTTGGAGAATCTTTACATCTAACTAGTTCCATTAAATTCTCTCCCATATGGTGGTCTTGCCTGTCCTATCATAGATACCTATGATCATATTATCTTTTCTCATAAGAATACAGAATAGGTCAACCGTTAAGGAATGGCTCTTTATTGTTCCAAACTTAATCAGTTTACTATTATTCCTATCTCTAAAAGATACTAGATATCTTGTGTTAGGATTCAGAGGACTATCCATTACAGTCCCTCTTTGTGGACATATAATGAATAGGCATTGAATAGAGAGCCTGCGGACATACCAAAGTGGAAGCCAGCAAGTTCTTTCATGACAAACGCTTTATTCGTAAGGGATATGTCATGGTTCGGTTTAAGTTTATCAAGTTCCTTCCACACCTCGAATACTTTCAGAGGGAACTTAAGTGCTAGTCTCTGCTCTATGCGATTGAGTGAGATTTCAACGCACCGAGGCTCCCAGTCCTCGTATAGTTCTTGTAGTACAAGGGAATGTAACTCCCCCACGGTTTCTATCGTGGTAATGGAGTCAAGGCTCTTCCTAATGGCTTTATCGATAACTGTCTTGGGTATTGCTCCCCCAGCTATCTGTATAGCCCTAGCTCTGACAAAGTCAGCCTTAATCTTTCCAATAAACTGATCCTGATAGAGAGGTGACCAATGCTTAAACATCATACCCTCCCATCCGTCCAACTCCGAGTACTTTTCAGAACATTCGTGTTCCAACCACTTAAGGTTCTTTGGTTCAAGTACTCCTCGCCATTGGAGTTCAGGTATGGGCAGTCCCACGTCTGAGCATATATCTACCTTCTTGTCATACGGCAAGAACGAGAAGGTTCTAGCATCCATGATATCGGTTACTACTATGTCTATGTCTTTCGAGTAGTGAACAAACTCACACTCATTGAGATAACCATATAGTTCTGAGACTATGAAGTAATCATCATTGACTAACTTCTTAATCTTAGGTACGTGACCTGTCTTAGCCATGAGCTCACGCCAGTCTCTATCCATCCACCCACCTATATCCCATCGGGGTGTTTGTCTGAGCTTACCCATTAACTTGTCACGTGGGAAGGCAAAGTTCACCATGCAAGTACCGTCTACTTTCTTCTCGGCTATACCTTCTTTTCCTCTGACATAACCTGACTCTGCATAGTTTATCTTAGGATATCCCCTGACTATCTTCATGTCATCGTTATCCCATTGCCAGAATAGACTACCATACAGGAAGTTACGTGATGTGTGTAAGTATCCTCTGTAAGTATGCCCACTCATGTTATATGTGAAATATTTAAAGTCCTCTTCCGGTTGTCCTGTACCACGAGCAATAGCGGATAGCTGTGCTTCCTTACCCTTCAATCCTTCTAGGAGTTCTTGGGTAATCCTAAGTACTTCACTTGCGGAAGTCATATCGTTACTGCTCATTCTTTTAATCCCCTGAAATATTCTTCTCTTAATTTATATAGATATTCTATTTCCATAACCGTATTGGGTTCCGGAAATATGAATGGACTCGG
>Ga0307928_10002198_pt1 | contig 14977 bp, 20 predicted proteins | sample AceLakmetagen232_FD_201815 | JGI IMG/M metagenome (GOLD analysis project Ga0307928, IMG submission 201815) | Saline water microbial communities from Ace Lake, Antarctica - #232 | ecosystem: Environmental > Aquatic > Non-marine Saline and Alkaline > Saline | place: Antarctica: Ace Lake... | reverse complement strand
AGTCTCTCTCTTTTTTCACGGGTTTTAGGGTAATAGAAGTGGACAAGAAACAGAAACAATAAATGACGCAGACGAAGCTAAAAATCGAGTATTTACAGACAAATGATCTGATTCCCTGTCCGCAGAACCTACGCGCGACCGCTGAGAAGTTAGTCATGGAGGCGGTTGCATAATGGGACAGCGTGGACCAAAAGAAACTCCGAATGCGATTAAGATAAACCGTGGCTCCCGGCGTATCAACAAGCACGCTCCAAACGAAACGGCAGGGACTCCGCAGTGCCCGCACTGGCTTAATGGTGAGTCAAAGAAGATATGGCGGCGATTAGTTCCCCGGCTGGCCAATATGGGTGTAATGACAAAGATCGACGGGTTTCCGTTTGCAAGATACTGTTTATATTCTGTCCTGTGGATGAAAGAGTTATCGAACCCCGGACGGACGGAGGCGACGCTGGAACGATACGCCAACCAACTGAATAGACTTGAGCAGTCGTTTGGGCTAACCCCATCGGCTCGATCGAGTCTATCCGTATCGGTAGGTACTAAGACAAAAGAGACATCACAGGCGAACTATAAAATAAACTTTGGCGAAAGGTTTGAGGGATAACAACCCTCCGCCGACAATGAAGACGAAAACCGATAACAAATTGACCCTTGCAGGTTACGACCCGTATGAGTCGGCAGGTGACTGCCACTATAATGAGGTTGTGGCTGATGGTGTTGTGGAGTTCTTTGAGAACGAACTGCAACTGATCGAGGGCAAGTGTGCGGGTAAACCGTTCCACCTGGAACCGTGGCAGGAGTGTATCGTAAGGAACCTGTTTGGCTGGATGCGTCCTGATGGGACAAGGCGATACCGCGAGTCTTTTATCTTTGTGCCCAGAAAGAACGGCAAGACTCCATTCTGTGCTGGCATTATTAATTATGTTGCTTTTTGTGATGGCGAGCCTGGAGCCCAGATATACTCGGCGGCAGGAGAGAGAGAGCAGGCGGCGTTGGTATTCAGGCACGCTGCTGGTATGATCCGCCGTAACCCAACCCTTGCCAGTCAGTCCAGAGTCTATCGAACTTTTAAATCCATAGAATATGGAGGCGGGGCAACTGTTTATAAGGCCCTGAGTGCTGATGCAGATACCAAACATGGTCTTAATAGCCATCTCAATGTCATTGATGAGCTTCATGTTCAGCCGAATCGTGATTTGGTTGATACGTTAGAGACAGCGACAGCATCAAGAACGCAACCCCTGACCATTCATATCACCACGGCTGGCTTTGATAAGTCAACGATCTGCTACGAGAAGTATGATTATGCTAAAAAGGTGAGGGATGGCATCATTAACAACCCCTATTTCTTCCCGGTCATCTATGAGGCTGATGAAGCGGACGATTGGACATCAGAGGAGATATGGAGGAAAGCAAACCCAAACCTCGGTGTGAGTGTTGAACTTGCTTACATCCGACAGGCGTGTGAAGAAGCACAGCAGATTCCTGCGAAAGAAAACACATTTAAACGATTACACCTGAATATCTGGACCGAACAGGATGTCCGGTGGATCTCCAGTGGTAAGTGGAGCGATCTGGCGGGCGACATCAATACAAGTGTTCCCTGTTTCGCCGGGTTGGATATGTCTACAACAACAGACTTGACAGCTTTTGTTCTTGCCTTCCAGCACGGCGGGTCGTTCCATATTAAACCGTACTTCTTTGCCCCTAAAGAGAATGCAATCCACCGAGAAAAGAAAGATGGCGTGCCATATTTGACATGGGCAAGAGAGGGGCACATTGAATTGACCGAGGGGAATGTGGTTGACTATGATCATGTACGGAGACGCATTAACGAGATAGGTAAGCTATATAATATTTGTGGTATCGCAGCAGACAGGTGGAATAGCACTCAGCTTATCAATCAATTAACGGGGGATGGGTTTGATGTTGTACCGTTTGGGCAGGGTTTCGCCTCGATGTCTGCACCATCCAAAAAGCTGGAGGAGTTAATTCTCAAGGGCACGATTGTCCATGACGACAACCCTGTGATGAACTGGTGCATCTCTAATGTCACGGTCAAAACAGATGCGGCAGAGAATATAAAACCAGTTAAAGATAACCAGATCAAGCGTATTGATGGCGTGGTTGGCATGGTGATGGCACTAGGGTTATGGATTGCAGAAGAATATAAAAAAGCGTCAATATATGAATCTCGCGGAGCGATAATGATATGAGAATATTCGACATATTCAAACCAAAACAAAAAGCACTGAGCAATTCCGGATCATGGCATAACTTATTCATGGGTGGTAACTCGTCCGGCGTGACAATTACAAACAAAAACGCCATGAATATATCAACTGTCTTTGCTTGTATCCGTAATATCTCGGAGGATGTTTCTAAAGTTCCGTTCAAAGTTTACCGCAAAGTTGGTGACGAAAAAGAAAGATTACCAGACCATCCGCTCCAGAAACTATTAAACTTTGAGCCAAATTCAGAGATGACAGCGTTTTCTTTCAGGCAAACACTCACATCACAATGTTTAGGGTGGGGCAATGGGTATGCCGAGATAGTTTACGATGTATTAGGCAACCCTGCTGAACTAAACCCACTCTCTCCTGACAAGGTATCTCCGCAACGAAATGATAACGGGCAGATATATTATGTTGTTACCCGTGGAGACGGCACACAAAGCAAGGTGAGACCTAAAAACATACTACATCTGCATGGATTAGGTGATGATGGGTTGGTGGGATATAATGTAATTAACTACGCCAAGGACTCTATGGGACTCGCCAAGGCCGCAGAGATATTTGGCTCTACATATTTCGGTAGCAATACAGTATTGGGTGGCATATTAAAGCATCCCGGATCTTTGAGCGAAGAGGCAAAGAATCGTCTTGCCAAAAACATAAACGAAAAATATCAAGGTGCAGGGAACGCTCACAAGGTTATGGTGCTTGAGGAGGCGATGGATTTCTCTACACCAGTTATATCCCCAGAAGCGTCCCAATTTCTTGAAACACGGCAGTTTTCAGTAACAGAGATATGCCGGTGGTTCAGAATGCCCCCACATAAGGTAGCAGATTTAACCCGTGCGACATTCTCAAACATCGAACACCAAGACCTTGAATATGTCAAGGATTGCCTGACAGCATGGTTTAAGCGTTGGGAGTCAGAAGTATGGCGGCAACTTCTCACCGACAAAGACAGACGCAACGGTGTGTTTGTAGAGCATACGGTTGAGGGGTTGCTCCGTGGTGACATCGGATCACGGTATAAAGCCTATCAAATATCTCTCGGTAACAATAACAACCCCGGATTTATGACAATTAACGAGGTCAGGCGATTAGAAAATCTTGACCCGATGGATGGTGGGGATGAGCTATTTAGCCCACAAGAACCAGTAGAACCAGAACCGGAAACACCGGCAGAAGATTTAGGAGACATTACAAATGACGATGTACAGCCAGATAGTTAGTGGCGTAACCAACACGGCGTGGGCGATCTTACCGTCAAAGATGGATGAGATTATGTGCCTGTTGAATAACCGTGTCGCCGGTATTGATGGTGAGTATAGTGCGGCGACAAAACGGTCTAATCAGGTCAGGGGCAAGACTGCTATTTTGCCCTTACACGGTGTTGTGTCGCAAAAGATGAACCTGATGACGCATTACTCGGGTGGGACATCTACTGAGTTGTTTGGTGCATGGCTTGATGATGCGATGGCGGATGCTTCCGTTGACAGAATTATATTAGATGTAGACTCTCCCGGTGGGTCTGTCTATGGAATCGCTGAACTATCCCGGAAGATATTCAATGCCAGGGGCCAGAAGCCAATTATTGCTGTATGTAACTCATTGTGTGCATCGGCGGCGTACTGGATAGCATCGGCGGCTGACGAAATCCATGTTACTCCCGGCGGTGAGTTAGGGTCTGTTGGCGTGATCGCTGTTCATGTCAATCGCTCCGAGTTCAACAAACAGCAGGGGCTTGAAGTGTCTTACATCACGGCTGGAAAGTATAAGGCCGAGGGTAATGCCGACAACCCGCTTGAGAAAAACGCCAGAGACCATATGCAAAGCAGGGTTGATGAGTATTACAGTATGTTTGTCAAAGATGTTGCAAGGAACAGGGGTATGTCGAGTGCCGAAATAATCTCTAACTTTGGGCAGGGTCGTGTATTTGGTTCTGATAAGGCAATCAAAAAGAACATGGCCGATAAAAAATCTACATTTGAATATGTCGTGAAATTACCAGTTCGTAAAAGAATCTGAACCAATACAAAATAGTAAGCTTATATTTAATTTAAGGAATACAACATGGAAAAGCAATTAATAGAATTGCAAGCCCGGCTCGGAGACATCTCGGCCCGTATGGAAGACATTATGTCAAAAAAAGGTGAGATGCTAACAGATGAGATCGAGGCTGAGTTCAACTCTCTTGACAGCGAGAAGGTTGGACTGGAAAAGAAAGCTGGAATGCTAGAGAAGGCAATGGCCGCAAAGAAGGCTTCAGAGGATGCTTCTAATATTGATGTCCCCAAGTACCAGCGACAGATTAAGCCAGAGCAAATTGTTGACCCTCTAGCAAACAACAAGCTTCCGGCCACAGTACGCAAGTGGGGCAAGATGAAATGTTTTACAGATGAACCGGATATGCGAGCAGAGGTAAAAGCGTATCGGTTTGGTCAGTACATTCGCGGTGCAGTTATTGGCAGCGAAAAGGCCCGTCAATGGTGTCAAACTAACGGCATCGAAATCAAGGGTGCGATGTTAGAAGACAATAACTCTAAGGGTGGTTATCTGGTTCCCGGCGAGTTTGATACTGACATTATTCGCTTAGTAGAAGAGCGCGGCGTATTCCGTGTCAATACTCGTGTCACACCGATGGGGCAGGATACACTGAGCTTTTCGCGGCGAACTGGTGGGACGACTGCTTACTTCGTAGGCGAAGCAACGGCACTTACAGCCAGCGACATGACTTTTGATTTGGTCACGTTAGTTGCTAAGAAGCTTGGCGTAATCGTTCCGATGTCTAACGAGTTGGGTGATGATGCGATTGTTTCTGTTGCTGATATGTTGGCTCAGGACATTGCCTATGCTTTCGCTGACAAAGAGGATGAATGCGGATTTAACGGCGATGGAACAAGTACCTATGGTGGCGTTGTTGGTGTTCGTCAACAGTTGATCGACCAGGCATTTAATGGCACTGCATCCGATGCGGATGCGACTCGTGCCGCTGCCGCTGGGCTTGTTCGGTATGGTACAGGCCAAGAATTTTCTAACATTGGCATGGATGACATAACCGCGTTGATCGGAAGACTTCCCACGTACGCAGAAGCTGGCGCAAAGTTCTACATGAGTAAGATTGTTTGGAGTTATTTACTTGATATGCTGGCTGACGCTGGCGGTAATACTATGCAAACATTAGCTTCTGGCCCTGCGGGGCGCGAATTTCTCGGTTATCCGGTTGTTATTTCCAGTGTTATGCCCAAGACTGATACCGCTGTTAATCAAGTTTGTATTTTGCTTGGCGATTTACGTCAGGCAGCAACCTTCGGCGACCGTCATCGTAACTCTATGGCCATGTCGGATTCTGCTTATGTTGGTTCAAGCTCAATGTTCGAGACAGACCAAATTGCAATTCGTGGAATAGAACGGTTTGACATTAATGTGCATGATGTGGGTAGTGATACTGCTCCTGGTCCGGTTGTCGGGCTTATAAGTCATACATCGTAAATTTAACGAGGGTGGCTAGCGAGGCTAGTCATCCTATTTTTAGGAGTATTTAACATGAAACGAATTGACGGAAACGGCGTTGTAGTTATGCCGCTTATGGAACTGTCTGCGGCCGGCACAGCTTATATGGCTTCGATTGACACGAAAGGATATGATACTGCAAATATCTATGTGCAGGGTTATAATTTATCCGCTGCGTCGAGTGGTTGTATCAGTTCTGTTGTCTTAAGTGAGTCTGACACGATTACATCACAGTCCAGCATGACGGATATTGCAGCGTTTACAGGCGGAACCGCGACCAGCACATCGGTTGGTTTTGTTATCGGTGGCGACACGACCAACACAGGCGAGACTGGCGTGATTGAAATGCAGGTTGACCTTAGAAACAGAAAGCGTTACCTCGGATTGTATCTCGCGGCTGACCAGGGTGCGACTAACTATGCCGGCGGCATTGCTATCATGGGTCGCGCTTCTGCATCTGCGGATACGGCGGCAAACAAAGAGATCGACAATGCCCATAACACAATGGCAAGCATTCAAAACGTTGTAACAGGCTAAAGAAACCTTTCGTACAGGGTGGGGACTTCGGTCCCTGCTTTGTGCGGAAACTTACGAAAAGATAGTATTATGATTTGTTGGGTTGCAGGATGGCCACATAACGGGTCAACGATTTGTAGGCAGATACTAAAAGACAGTTTTGATATGTTGTCTGTGTCGAGCTATTTGGAAACTGAATTAGAGGATTTATTCCCTGGCTCCAATTCTTTTTGTAAGGAGTGGTCAGGGGACCCTGAAGGGAAATTCGACTATTATCAGTCTTGCGAAAAAACTATATTTATCAAGACACATGATATTCCGGTTGACGGTTCTCCTGCTATATTTGTTTATCGAGATGGGCGGGACGCGGTTACGGCATTAAGTGGGTTCTGGCGGTTTCCAGTGGAATATTTAATTATTGGTGCGAGGTGTCATTTTGGTTCATGGTCTGGTCTGTATCACGCATGGAACCCAAAAAAACGCAAGAAAACACTGATGGTGAAATATGAAGATATGGTTAAGCACCCGAACAAGGTAGCAGAACAAATAGCACGATTCTTAGATGTTAAACAGGTCCGCCCCTATGTTGACGACTTTGACGAAAAAAAGAAAGAGTTCCCCCATTTGTTTAATGACAGGATAGGTGTCTGGAAATCCAAAATGACAGACTCGCAGCTTGATTTATTCTGGCGGTGTCACGGTCATGTTATGGAGGAGCTTGGATATGAGAGATAGTTTAATCATCGGCAGGTTCCAGCCATTACACGATGGGCACAAGAGCTTAATTGATTCTATTATTAAGGATGGCAAGCGTCCCTGTGTCGCAGTGATGGACACCGAACGAAACGACAACAATCCGTACACATTTGAAGAACGCAAAAAGATGATTGTTTCTGCTTATGGAGACAAGGTTGATATTGTCAAAATCCCTGCGGTTGACGAAGTTTGTTATGGTCGCAATGTTGGGTATCATGTCCGCCGTGTTTATCACGACAAAGAAAACCTTTCAGCGTCAGCGATCAGGAACGATGTCGACCACATTGAGTTTAAGCCAGACAGGGAATATCTTGACGGATACAGACGGACAGCAGAGAAAGTGCATGAGTTGTCAGCCGAACAGGGATTTTGGAAAGACGGAAAGAACAGGAACCCCTGTGAACCGTTGGCCTTGGCACACTCTGAGTTGTCTGAGGCGCTTGAATGCTTGCGGTTTGACAACCCACAGGACAAGAATGTGCATGATATGACAGGCGCAGAGGTTCAACTCTCAGATGTGTTAGGTGTTTTAATGGATATGGAAATTGGTTATGGGTGGCACATATCAGAAGCATTATTGAAGAAAATGGAGTTTAACAAAACACGAGGTTACATGCACGGCGGTAAAAAGTTTTAATACGAAAGGTGAACAAAATGAAGTTGAACTTGGGTAGTGGCTCTTTGAAATTAGAAGATTACGAGAACATCGATATTAAGGATGGGCAGGTTGCGTATCCCCTGGATATTATGGATGATTCCTGTGATGAGATCAGGGCATCTCATATCTTAGAGCATTTTCCGCATAAAACTGTGGTTGATGTATTGAAAGATTGGGTGTCAAAGTTAAAGGACGGCGGCATTTTAAAAATTGCCGTGCCTGACTTTGGGAAGATAGTCGACCATTACAATCATAAAGACGACCAGAGACTTGTTTATTATTTGATGGGCGGCCAGAATGACGATAATGATTACCACAAATGTATCTTCGACGCCGACAGCTTAACTCAAACAATGGAAGATGCTGGGCTGATTAACATTAAACCGTGGGAGTCAGAAATTGACGACTGTGCGGGCCTTACGATTAGTCTAAATCTACAAGGTACAAAGTCATTGAGTGGCCAGATTGGACCCGTCAAGCGTAAAATGTCTGCCATTATGAGTATGCCAAGGTTGACTTTTACCGATACAATGACCTGTGTTATTCGCAACATCGTTGCCAAGGGTATCCCGTTTAATAGGTCATCCGGCGTGTTCTGGGGTCAGTGTTTGACTCGGCTAATCGAGACGGAGTGCAAGAAAGACCTCGATTATATTCTGGCGGTTGACTATGACACTTGGTTCACTTATGACGACATTATGAACCTTGTCGATCTGCTCGAAAAGCATCCTGAGTATGACGCGGTAATGCCTGTCCAGATCAAGCGCGAGAATGAAGGCCCGCTGATTGGAGTTAAGTCTCCGACAAAAGAGGACAAGATCCCAATTACTTATTTTGATAATGAGATTGTTCCTGCCGACACAGGCCATTTTGGGTTGACAGTATTCCGCAAGCACTGTTTTGAGAAGATCAAGAAACCGTGGTTTATGCCGAAACCCGATCCAGACGACAGTTGGAACGATGGCAGGAGTGACGAGGACATTGTGTTCTGGCATAACTTCAAAGAAGGCGGATGCCAACTTGGCGTTGCGACAAATGTAAGGGTTGGCCATTTGCAGTTGAAGGTAACTTATCCTGGCCCAAAGAAAAATGGGTGGAAACCCGTTGATGTAATGGTGTCAGATGTTGAAATGGGGCAGGTTCCGGAGGTTTTAAAATGAGTCTACAAGAACAGATAAACAAATTTTGTTGGTATCACCAGATTGACATTAATGGAACCGTAACACCCGGGCCACTCCCCCATTGCCCATCGGCCTACAAGATACCGGAAGACCTGACCGGAAAGCGCGTGTTAGATGTTGGGGCATGGGATGGATATTGGACATTCGAGGCGTTAAAGCGTGGAGCCAAGGAGGTTGTTGCGATTGATGATTGGTCAGATATTGCCGACACTGAACTGGCTAACAATCCCACACAGATCAGCAAAAGGATACAGTGGGATACGTTTGATTTTGTGAAGAAAGAATTAGGGTATTCAGGCAATCAATGCCGACGGATAACCATGAGCTTGTATGATGTCGCTGAGTTGGGCATGTTTGATATTGTATTCTTTTTTGGCGTATTATATCACTGCCGGTATCCGTTGTTGGCGCTTGATAAGATGTCGGAAGTTTGTACTAATGAGATTTACATTGAATCGGCTATCTGTAACGATTTCAGCCCGTATCGAGGTGTTGGTGCCGGATACGGCAACCAGAAAGACATAGTGATGGAGTTTTATCCAACAAATGAATTTGGTAAGATGCCGACGAATTGGTGGTCGCCAACACTAAACTGTTTAGCACAGATGGTTCTAGTGTCAGGGTTTGGTAATGTTGACGTATGGAAATTTAATCAACCGCCAGAACTACGCCTATGTCGTGGCTTTTGTAAGGGAGTAAAATGAGAATCAGATTAGTCAGACCATATATGACAAGGCCCGCAGGCGCAACACTGAACAATGTGCCGGTGGCAAGAGCAAAGCGTATGATACAGAATGGGATAGCTATTCCTATAGACGAACAGAAAGGCCAGAAGCATGTGGCAAGTGACAAAAAGACCAAGCGTCGAGCCAGTAAGTCGGACGGACATGAAAACACACCTAAGGGTGGACAACACTAACGATGATACATTGATTGATGTATTGACGGCGGCGGCTCGAGAGTGGTGTGAGGTTTATGAGGGTCGGTCTTATATGGCCCAGACTATCACGTTGAATATGAACGACTTTGGTTGGGTTGAACTCCCACGCCCACCACTGGTCTCTGTGGACTCTGTGAAGTATTATGATACATCTGGAGACCAACAGACCCTTGCTGCCACTTATTACACGGTGGACACTGTGAGCGAACCGGGGTGGGTGTTCCTGGCCTACAATCAGTCATGGCCATCAACACGACTTATCCCGAATGCGGTAGAGATTATTTATAAGACGGGATACCAGACAAAGTTTACAGCTTCCGGGGCAACGCTGACACTGAATGAGGCTATTTTTGAGGATGGCGATGCAGTTGAGATAACAAATGACCTTGATGATCCTCCTGCTGGGCTGTCTGAGAACACAACTTATTATGTGCGAGATGTAACAGGATTAACATTTGGACTTGCTGCGACAAGCGGTGGCGTTGCTATAACGACCACAGCTGCGGGCACGGGCGTTAGTTTGATCGGCGAGCGGATAGTACCGTCAAGGGTTCTTGCGGCTATAAAGCTACTCACGGGGCATCTGTACGAACACAGGGAACAGGCGAGTGAGATTAAGCTGGAAAATATACCGATGGGCGTTATTAACCTATTGACTGAGAGAACATTCACATGAACATCGGAAAACTTAGACATCGTTTAGCGTTACGTGCCGAAACCCAGACTCAGGGGTCAACAGGTGAGGTGACTTCTACTTATGCAACAGCCACGACTGTATGGGGATCATTGACTCCAATATCAGGAAAAGAGCTGGAGATTGCCAAACAGATCAATGAAGAAATAACATACAAAGCAGTGATTAGATATTATTCTGCATTGACGACTGAGTATAGGATATTACACGACTCCCGTACATTCGAGATTGTAAACATAATGAACTGGGAAGAAATAGATAGGTATCAGGCGCTGATGCTCAAGGAGGTCAAATGAATCTTGGCATGACCGTAAAGGGCGCGAAAGAACTTGAGAAGATGCTGGTTCGTCTTGAGAAAAAGGACTCTGCTAAGATCGCGAGAACAGAAACACGGAAGGTTATGAAAACAATCTGTGCCCCTGTCGCAAAAAAGAACGCCACAGCCTTAACAACAGGAGCAAAGAGTCGGATTGGCTCTATGGCAACTGAGGATATTGGAGTTTTGATTGCAATGAATATAATTGTTCGGGGTATGAAAAAGATGCACAAGGGGAGTTATGGTTCAAGGGTTGCATTTAAAGATGATCCTGCACTCCATGATGGGAAGAATTATATCCCATATGCTATTGAATATGGACACGCTGCACCAGGCAATTCAGGAGGGGGGAAAGTTGCTGCACCAAGACCATTTATGCGAAAGACATTTGAGGAAACAAAAGGTCCAGCTTCATCTCGATTAGGCAAAAGGATGGTGACTGAGATTGAAAGGGCGGCGAAAATATGACCGGATCTGAATTAGTTGTTAATGGTGGGTTCACAGCGCTTGGCGCTCCGTGGGATTTTACAGGCGGCGGCTCGCTGGCTCTTGGGCGCGTAGAGTTTGACTCTAATGCACAATCTATCTTTCAGTCGATTACTGGTTTAATTACAGGCCGAAGTTATTATATATCATACGATATATATTCTTATGCCGCCTCTGACGAGACGATGACGGTTTCACTGGGTGGAACATCCGGGACAGATAGAAGCGATTGGGAGACATATACAGAAACGATTATTGCAGGAAGCGATGGAACAATACAGTTTGATTCTTCTGGAACATTTGCCGCAGGTGAACAGATTGTTATTGACGATGTATCTGTTAAAGAAATATCAGTGGCAAGCGAGATAGAAGCCTCTGTTTATGATATTCTCATTCTGGACTCAACAGTGTCAGGGTTAGTATCACGGCGAGTGTATCCAGAAATTATCCCACAGAATACAAGCTATCCAGCAATCGCCTATTCGATTATCGCCGCACCCAGAGGCCATCACTTTACCGGCATGACAGACCTTGTTCCTGCACGCTTTCAGATTACAGCGTTTGCAGATACTTACGCAGAGATGCGGGTGTTGTCGGATGCGATACGGGGAGCGATGGACAGCTTACAGGAAACAGTTGGCACAGTAGAAATAGCATCCTCATTAATGATTGACGAGGTTGATTTAACAGAACGTGTTCCCGGCGTGGACAAGATTACCAAACACGCAAGGGCTTTAGATTTCAGAATAACATACAGAGAAGCATAGGAGATTATCATGGCAGAGAGTGCATTTGGCGGAGCATTAGTTGGTGGTACTTCGGGGGCTATCGGAAGTATCAAATCAATCAGTGGTGGCGGGCAATCTCTGTCTGCTATCGAAACATCGAGTATGGATGCCGATACCGTAACAAACCTCATCGGTATTATTCGCGGTAAACCCATGACGTTTACAGCTGAATATGAAAAGGCTACCACAGGAAACTATGAACTCATTCAGGCGGCGTGTGAGGGCAGAACGTCAGAAACATGGACGGTAACATGGGCAGACACTTCAACGATTGCCTGTACTGGTTTTGTGACTGACTTTTCAACCCCTGAGGGTGAAACAGAATCAGAGTTGACGTTTACGTTTGAAGTTACTCCCGTAACTGTTTGGGATATGACAGGAGTTGCATAATGGCTGAGACTGCGTTTGGTGCAAAGATAATCGGGACTGTTTCTGGAATCGTCGCAAAGATTAAATCAATATCAGGCGGGGGGCAATCCCTGTCTGCTATTGAGACTTCTAACATGAACATGGACACGGCTACAAATCTCATTGGGATTATTCGAGGCAAACCGTTTACGTTTGAAGTTGAATATGAAACAGATACAATCGGAGACACTTATGATGCTTACAGTGCAGAGGTTACTTATTCAATGGGCGATAAGGTTGGATCTGGAGGAACTAATTATTTCTGTATCGTCAGTGGCATCAACAAGACCCCAGCCACAAATGCTACTTATTGGTCTGTTTATACCGGCGGTAATCACGAAGTTGTTCAGGCCGCTTCTGAGTTACGCACAGCAGACACATGGACAGTGACGTTTGCCGACACCTCTACCATTATAGGGACAGGAACAATTACAGACTATTCATCGCCCGAAGGCGAAACTGAATCGGGTCTGACATTCACATTTGAGATCACGCCGGAGACGGTGTGGGACAGGACAGGAGTTGTATGATGCTTACGAAAGAACAGATTTTGAATGCAAAGGATATTAAGACCCAAACAGAGCATGTCGAGGAGTGGGGTGGAGATGTCATTGTGTCCACAATATCGGCGTGCGAGCGTGACCGATTCGAGCAGGAGGTTGTTGGAGTCGGTAAGGGTAAGATTGTGGAAAACCTGAGGGCCAGACTTGTATCACGCTGTTTGGTGGACGAAAAGGGTAATCGGTTGTTTGCTGTTGGAGATGTTGTCCTGCTTGGCAAGAAATCGGCCAGGGTATTAGACCGTCTGTTTGAGGTCTGCCAGAAGTTAAACGGATTCAGTGAAAAAGATATTGAGGAACTGGAAAAAAACTCCGAGGAAATCCAAATAGGCGATTCTATTTCAAGTTAGCCGCCCATTTGGGTATGACCGTAAAGGAGTTATTAGACCGTGTTAGTAGCAGGGAATTGTCAGAGTGGCAAGCGTATTATAGAGTCGAACCGTTCGGCGAAGAACGGCAGGACTTAAGATTTGCCTTGATGACAGCTAACTTGATAAGCCCACATTTGGCAAAAGGGCACAGACCAAAGTTAAAGGATTTTATGTTGAACTTTGAACCGAAAAAAGCACAAACAGAAGATAGCATGAAGATGATACTCAAGGGGGTGTGCAGTGGCCACAGAAGTGTGTGAAATATGTGGAGGAACCTTATCAAGAGGTGCAACACGGTTTTGCTCAGTGAAGTGCAAGGGAACTGCGTCATCATCTGTCCATGTCGGTGATGTGTTTGGAGAGCTAACTGTATTACGAATTGACTCAAAGGCCGAAAGAGGAAAAAACAAGTGTATTAAATGGATATGTAAATGCTCATGCGGAACGATAGTAAAATTGCTGTCAACGCATCTGATTCGTAAGGAAAAGCCAACTACAACTTGTGGCGATAGGTCTATTCATTGGTCAGGTGAAAAATGCAACTTCTGGAAGGGTGGCAGGACAGTAAAGGACAATGGGTATGTGATGATTATGAACAAAAAATACCCAAACGCACACAAGAGCGGATATGTGTTTGAACACGCCCTTGTTATGTCAGCAGAGATTGGAAGGCCGCCTCGAGACAGTGAGACAGTTCATCATAAAAACGGCATACGGTCAGACAACAGAATTGAAAATCTTGAACTGTGGGAATCAAATCATCCATCTGGACAGCGAGTTTCAGGCATGATTGATTTTTGCAAGAAATATCTATCAGAGCATGATGCAGAATATTTATTGAGGGGGGTAGGATAGTGGCCACAGCCGGGACAGTTGTAGTTTCATTAATTGCTAACACGAAGTCTTTCCAAAAAGGGCTGAAACGTTCTAAGTTGTCTATGGAAAACTTTAGAAAGAGTGTCGTTAGCCAAAGGAAGGCAGTCTCGTCTGTCTCGTTACAGTTGACGGGTATGTTTGTTAAGGCATTGGGTGTCGCGGGCGCAGCCATTGGTGGATTGATTTACAGGAATGATATGCTGGCAGATTCATTTGCTATCACGGGGGACATTGCCGTGAAGTACGCAGAGTCTATTGGCGTATCAATTCAAAATTTACAGCGACTCCAGTATGCCGCAGAACAAACGGGCTCATCGAGCGAGTCATTAAACAAGAGCTTCATCCGAATGATTGCAAATCTTGGCGATGCGGCAAAGGGTATCGGTGAGGCCAAGGAATCATTTGAGGCGTTAAACGTAAATGCACAGTATTTAATGTCATTAACACCAGACAAGGCGTTTCTCAAGATCGCAGATGCCATACAGAAGGTTGATAATCGGACCGAGGCTGCGGCCATATCGTATGAGATTTTTGGACGCAAGGGTGTTGAATTAGTAAACATGCTCAGTCTTGGAACAGATGGACTTGCCAAGTTTGGCGATGAGGCCGAGTCTCTTGGTGCTATTATGACAAGCGGCGTTGCGAAGGGCATCGCAGACGCAAAGACACAGCTTGACAAATAT
>Ga0307928_10002197_pt1 | contig 14978 bp, 19 predicted proteins | sample AceLakmetagen232_FD_201815 | JGI IMG/M metagenome (GOLD analysis project Ga0307928, IMG submission 201815) | Saline water microbial communities from Ace Lake, Antarctica - #232 | ecosystem: Environmental > Aquatic > Non-marine Saline and Alkaline > Saline | place: Antarctica: Ace Lake... | reverse complement strand
AGTGGAAAAATGGCTATTGCAAGTCGCATATAATAAAAAAAACGAAGAAATCCCACTCACAAGGGCAATATGTGATGGTGAGGAATATACTTGTCCTATTTGTAGAGATAAAGTAATTGGCAAAGAAAGTGAGGGATTCTGTCACGTCAATAATAAAGAGAATAATGAGAAATGTGCATTAGCTTGGATTGATAAGAAAGATGAGGAGATTTCAAATAAGTATAAGAGTGAGCCAGATATTAAGATTGAAGTTGAGAAGGAAATTGAAATAATTAAAGAAATAAAACCAAAAATAAAATTAGTTAAATTAGATATTAATAAAAGTTTAGATTTATTTAAGTTAATAAGTAATATTGATTTTACTCAAGGTCAAAAAGAAGTTATTGATATGTTACTTGAGGGCGCTAAAAATGATTTTGAAGATAAACAAACCTATGTGATTCAAGGAAAACCGGGCGTAGGAAAAAGTTTTACAATGTCAATGCTTATAAAGATATTTGAAATGATAGATTTAAAAGTAAAATGCGGTACTTTTACAGGTAAAGCCTCACAAGTCCTTAGAGAAAAGGGTGTAGATTCTAACACGTTACATTCATTAATGTATAAACCAAATACAGACGAAGGAGGTAGAATAATAAACTGGTCTAAAAATGATGATATAGAGTGTGATATATTATTTATAGATGAATTTTCAGTTTTAACAAAAGAATTAGTGGAAGATATAATAAGCTATGGTAAAATAACTATATTTTTCGGAGATAAAAATCAACTTTTTGCAATTGGTGAAAATTCTATGTATTTAGAACAACATATAGATATTGAATTGAATGAAGTTGTTAGACAAGAAGCTAATAATCCCATAATTTTAATCTTAAATCAAATATTAGAAGATAAAAAACTAACTAAAGGTATAAAAATGAAAAATGGACAAGGAATATTCGTGACTTTAGACGAAAATAAAGACGAAGATTTAATTGATAAATTAAAATATAGTTATGATATGATGTTATGTGGAACAAATAGTGCAAGACATACTTTAAATTATCAATATAGGAAAAATAAAGGGTATAAAAAATATTTAGAAATTGGAGAAAGATTAACCATATTAAAAAATGATAGAGAGTCTGGTATTTCTAATGGTCAAACATTAATAGTTAATAAAATATTATCCAAACCAATAAAAGATGAAGCTGGATTTACTGTAATTGAAATTGAATCTGATGATGATATTTATAATATAGCAATAGATGGATTATTAAATCCGAAATTTGATTTTAATAAATATTCTTATAAAAATAAAATTCATCTCATAAAAGAATATTCTAAACCTGCTTTTGTCAATTTCGGATATTCAACTACAGTTTTTCGCGCTCAAGGATCAGAATTTGATAAAGTTTTAATATTTGCAAAAGATTTTAATTGGATATTATATAGACAAGAAACAAGAGAAAAGGGGGTAGAATTATATAAGAGAGCGCTTTTCACAGCTATTTCAAGAGCTAAACAGAAATGTGTTGTGGTTTTATGAAGTAAAAATAGTCAACTAAACCTCTTGACAAAATAAGACTTGATGAAGGAGTATATAATGAGAAAATTAGCAATTATAAGGGAAATTAAAGAATTAATACCGATTAAAGGTAAAGATAGGATTGAATTAGCAATTATAGACGGTTGGTCGGTAATAACTCAAAAAGGAGAATATGAAGTTGGGAATAAAACTGTATATTGTGAAATAGATTCTATTTTACCTGAGAAACCTGAATTTGAATTTTTAAGAAAAAGAAAATTTCGCATCAAAACTCTTAAAATGGGTGGAGTGATCAGCCAAGGTATTTGTTTTCCATTATCAATATTGCCAGAAGGTGAATATAATTTGGGGGAGGATGTTACTGATTTAATAGGGATAAAAAAATATGAAAGTTCCTCCGATAAAGAAGATAGCGAACGAATTGAAAAAAATAAAATTAAAAATCCAATTTTAAAATATTTATTAAGGTATAAAATAATTAGAAAATTGATGTTACCTAAAAAAAATAATAAAGGATTCCCAACTTTTATAAGCAAAACTAACGAAGAAAGATATCAAAATATTTCCCATATTTTAAATAATAAAGATATTAAATGGACAGTTAGAGAAAAGGTCGATGGTCAAAGTGGTACATTTTGTGTTAAACGCAAAAAAAGTATACTACCTTTTATTAAAGATAAATATGAATATATTGTTTGTTCGAGAAATACAAGACTATTAATTAAAAATATGAGCAAATCTTATTGGAAAGTATCTGAAAAATATAATATAGAATATGTTTTAAAAGATTTATTAAATAGTTATTTTATAGGTGAGGAATGGTTGGCAATTCAAGGTGAATGTATAGACACTAAAGTACAAGGAAATATGTATAAAGTTGATGAAGCTGAATTATATGTATTCAATTTAATTACTCCGAGCGGAAAGTGGGGTTGTAAAGTAAGTGAGGATTTATTAAAACCCTATAATATAAAATGGTGTCCTTTAGTAGCTGAAAATTATACTCTTCCAGATACAACAAAAGAAATAGATGAATTTGCTACGGGTAAATCTAAGTTATATGATACATTGAGAGAAGGGGTGGTATTTAGAAATTATAGTAAGAATATGAGTTTCAAAGCAGTTAGTTCAACTTACTTATTAAAAAATGATAAATAATTAAATAACTCTTGACAAAAACTCTTCCTTGTGGTAATATATTAGTAACAAATAACAAAGAGGAGTTTTAAAATGAATATTAAAGAAAAATAAATGAATTAAATTTCAAAATATTTATAAAATAAGGAGACATGTATGTCGGAGAAAAATAGAGTCGGAGAAAAATTAATAAGTAATGAAGGTTGTGAAATGGAAATTATAGAATATGTCAACTACCCGCCACTTAAATTCTAAGTAATTTTGAAGTGGGGGTATTCTTCTAGCGTTTGATAAAAGAAGAAATGGGAGGAGTAAAATGGAAAGTATTAAGAATTATTTTAAAGATTGGAATTTGTTTGAAAAGGTTTGGTTATTAATATTCACAATATTAATAATAGGGTTATCTGTTTATTGGAAGGATACCTTTATGGGTATAACTTGTTCTTTAACGGGAATATGGTGTGTAGTTTTGGTAGCAAAGGGTAGAATTAGTAATTATTGGATTGGAATTATAAATGTAATTTTATATGCTATAATTTCTTATAACAATAAATATTTTGGCGAAGTAATGCTAAATGCTATTTATTTTTTACCAATGCAATTTATAGGAGCTTATATTTGGATAAAAAATAAAACACCAAATACTATTGACAATGTTGTAATAAAAAAATTAACAAATAAAAAAAGATTACTTTGGACTTTAATTTCTATTATAGGTGTCGTTTGTTATGGTGGGGTTTTAAAACATATAGGAGGAAATTTACCCTATATTGATTCTATGTCAACTGTATTATCAATAATAGCAATGTTGTTAATGGTTTACAGATATATAGAACAGTGGATTTTATGGATAGTAGTTGATATAGTTACAATTATTCTTTGGTTTATAGTAATGTTAAATGGCGGAAATGATGTTAGTATTTTATTGATGTGGGTCGCATATTTTGTAAATGCACTATATGGACTGTACAATTGGATAAGAATGTATAAATCACAAGAAGTAATATTATGAGTATAGGATTTTTTGGCGGAAAGTTTTTACCTTTACATACAGGTCACGTTAATTGTATAATTAATGCAAGTAATCAATGTGATAAATTATATGTTGGACTATCTCATTCCGAAAAGCGAGATAAAATTTTATGTAAAAAATATAACTTTAAGCCCATTACAAAAAATAAAAGACTTCAATGGTTAGATCAAATTACTTCAAGTTTACCCAATGTAGAAATTATAGATTTTGAAGATTCTGATAATGAAAATTATAGTTCTTGGGAAGAGGGTGCTAACCTTATAAAAGAAAAAATAGGACAACACATTAATTTTATATTTGGTTCTGAAATTGAATACAAGGATATATTCGAAAAGATATACCCAACTTCAAAGTATATAATATTAGATAAGGACAGAAAACATGTCAATATATCAGCTACGAAAATAAGAGAAAATGGAGTTTTTAATAATTGGGAATTTATACCGAATATTTGTAAACCTTATTACAATAAAAAAATAGTAATTGTGGGTACTGAATCAGTTGGAAAATCTTCAATGGTAAAAAAATTAGCAACTTATTATAATACTAATTATGTTGAAGAATACGGTAGAAAAATGTGCGAGAAATTAAATACAGGACAACCAACAAAAGAATATTATCCTTATATTGCTTATGGGCATAAAATGGAAGAATTTAAAAAAAATGAAACTGCTAATAAAATATTATTTATAGACACAGAATCAAATGTTACTCAATTCTATAGTAATTTGTATGCAGATACAAATTATAAATTATTAAATGAAATATCCAAACTTAATAATTATGACTTGTGGATTTATTTAGAACCTGATGTAGAATGGGTTGATGATGGTCTTAGGATGCACGGAGATATTATAAATAGAAAATTAAACAATAAAACATTAAAAACTATATTAGATAATAATAATATAAAATATGAATGTGTATGTGGAAATTATGAAGATAGATTTAATAATTGTGTTGAATTAATTGAAAATATTATAAGTGAAAAGGGGAGTTAATATTAAATTTATCAAATATAGATTAAAATAAAATTTGACAAAACGACAAAAAGATGGTATAATGTATTATGGAATTAATAATAAGTTGGATATTAATTGATTTAGAATTAGACAGTTACTTCTATTCAAATAAGAGAGTATTAAAGTCAATTAATTGTGTGTGATACTGTTTCAAATTACCAACTTATAACGTGGATTATTTGTGTTGTTACTTCTAAAACTTATATCCCTAACGGGATAAACTATGGACATTACAGCACAAACTTCCCACAATAATTAAATTTACGGATAAAATTAAAAAGATTACACTTACTTCTAAAAACTTATAATTTAATTTTATTAGTGTAATCACTTACCGTTACTAAGTGGATTTAAAGATGAGTTACTTCTAACTCAATTGGATGAATACTCATCTTACTTCCCACAAATTAAAAAGGAGAATAAAATGATAGATTTAATATTTAGGAGAACAGGAAAATTTATAATTGAAGGAAATGATAAACCATTAATTCAAGAAGTTATAAATTATATGCGAGATTTATCAATATTGGGTTATTATGTTGATTTTGAAGATTTACAATTAGTAACTTTAGAAACAATGACCAATAGTTTAAAATTTTTAAATGAATATACTAAAAATAATCAAATGCAAAGGTCAAAGCCTTTCTATATTAATTTCCCAGAGCAAGTAGAAAATATGAGTGAAGGAGAAATATACTTAAATGCTATTTTACATTATTGGATTGGATTAAATAGGGAAAGAATTGATACAAAGCTCGAAAGACCAAAATTGAATGGTGATTTTAAATTAAAAAGATTAAAATTAACAGCAGAAGAGGAACAAACTATAGTTGGCGAAATTGGAGAAAATATTATATACCAAAAAGTTTCTTACTCTCAACAAGATAAAGAAGATTTAGAAAAATTAAAAGAGTTTCTATCAGATAGTATATTTTCTTTTAATGAAATATTAATTAAAGAAAATAAATTTTATATAATTAATTTATTACAATCGAATGAAGATCTAAAAAATAATAGGACTTTCAAGTGTTTTATTGATAATTTTGACACTCCTACAGATATATTAAGATATTTAGCTTATACTTATGCTGAAAAAGACACTTCATTATCTACGCCAATAAAATTCAAAGCTATGAAAAGAAAACTAAGAAAATTAATAATGGTATTACTTGATAATATGTGTGGTAAAGAAGAAGATATATTAAGGTATAAACCTTATTGGAAAAAATTAGCACACTTTGTCCACCCATATGAATACAAACAATATAAAACTGCAATTAAATTGTTTGGAATTGCAGTTAATGACGTTAAGGTTGAAACTTTTAATAGTAAAACTGAGGAATTAATTAAAAATAAAGATTGGAATACCTTGTGCAAACATTTAGAAAAAAGACCTACAGAATTTGTAAGAAGACTTATACTTATTATTAAAAATTTGAATAGAATTGATATATTCCAACAATCTTTACTTAATGTTCTACCCCAAGCATCTACATCTTCAATAATTAGTTTGATTAATAAATTATTGAATGAAGAGCAACTTTTTACAATGTATGTCCCAAAATCACTTGATATGAAATTCTATACAAAAGAAACTAATAAAAAAGATTTATCTGAAGAGTGTAAAGAAGGCTTGATTTGGCTATTTAAAAATGAATTAAAAGATAGATTTAGCAAGTTAGATTATTTAGGAAAAGTTTATTTAGATGAAAAATTAAAATCCTATAATATTCCAATGCAAATTAGAAGTTTATCAAAATCACAAAATGTAGTTGCAAGATGGTCAAGATTTAAAATTCCAGAAGATAAGAATATTATTAGAAGTTTTATACATTGGAAAAATATTGAAGGTGAAAGGGTAGATGTAGATAGTGCATTTGGATTGTTTGATAAGGATGGGAAATTATTAGATAATTGTTCATATTATGAGATTAAATCAAATTATGAAACAATGATACATAGCGGAGATATTGTAGATTCACCTAATGGTGCAATTGAGTATTTGGATTTAGATATCAATAAAACTATAGAAAAACTTCCACAAGCAAAATATCTATTAATGAGCGTTTATTCCTTTACTGGACAATCAATGAAAGAGATACCTGAATGTTTTGGTGGATGGATGTATAGAGAAGAAGCTAAAACTGGAGAATTATATGAATCTAAATCAGTTGAAAATGTATTTGAATTTACTAATAATGGAACTTCAATAATTCCAATGGCTATTGATTTGCAATCAAGAGAAATTATATGGTTAGATATTAATAGTAGTAGTAGTGGTATTAATCAAAATATGAATGAGGATAGCAAAAGATTAAAATATTTCATTAAAGGTTTAGTTTCTAAAGAAAAATATATGAGTTTATATGATTTATTTGAATTACATAATACAAGATATGAGGTAGTTGATAAAAAAGAAGATACAGATGTAATTTTTAGTGAATTGGGAATTGAGGATATTTTGAATAATTATTTAGTTTAGAAATTTTTGGGGAGTAATTGTGTAAAATTATGAAAATAGGAAGTGATAAATATGGAATTTATAAAAAATTTTAAAGAACTTATGCAGACACATGAATTTGCTGTAGAATGTGAGAATTTAGAACAAGTTGAAAAAATTAAAGAATTTGCTAGAAAAAATATAATGAGTTTAGTGATTGAAACTCGATATGACTGTGTTGATGATGAACTTTCTTATTGGATTTCAGAGTTTATGTATATCCCTTGCAAAAGCTATAGAAAGTTTAAAGATATTTATAATGTTAATGAAGAGGTCAAAAATGAAATTTCAGATATAAAAAACAGAATTAGTGAAATAGAAACTAAATTATAATAACAATATAGGGGTGATTGAAATTGTTAAAATTAATTTTGATAAATTAGTAAAGAGAGCTTCACGTAACAAACATTCCATTGTATTTATTATTAAAAGAGTAAATAAATACTTATTAAAAAATAAAACTCTTGACAAATAATATCAAAAATGCTATAATGTATACATAGAAACATAAAAAAATTAAAAGGAGATGATCGAGAAATGCAGTTTTTATACCAAGGTAGATTAAGGGAGTTTTATAATGGTAGAACATTTATACCATTAGATAAAAAATGTATTAAATTTTATAATGTATGGATTGATGCAAAGGAGATTGAGAGAGGATTGAGAGAAGATAAGATTGATTTAGGTTATATTCCTGATTCTGTTATTACAGGTCTAATAAATAAAAATAAAAAATCTTATTTATTAGACCCATACCATATTAGAAAGAATTTTATTGAAATGAAGTTTGGACATGTAAAGGAAGAATTTATATCTAGGATTCTACGAGATGAAAATATGAGGGAAGAAGAAAAAGCACGTGATTTTTCAATTATTAATATTATTGAAAAATACATTGATTATATTAATAATAATGATTTTGAAGTTGAGTATAAGATGGAGGATCCGCGGAACTGGAACTGGGACGGGGAATTTGAATGTAAATGTGATTATATTCTTCGTCCAATCGGAATGCCTGTTTATCTATAAAATGATTTACATATTAGATTTTAAACATTAAAAGGCATTAATTTTAAAAAATAAAAGGAGATGATCGAAAGATGATTAAAAAGGATTTTGTGGCAAAGTTTTCAAACGCAACGGGGGAAACTAAAAAGAGAAGTAACGAATTAACAGATTTATTTTTAAAGACCGTTGAAGAAGTTTTAGTTGAAGAAGATTCGTTACAATTTGTAGGGTGGGGAAAATTTTCAGCAAAGATTACTCCAGAAAGGCTTGGTAGGAATCCAAAAACTGGAGAAGAAGTCAACATTCCTGAAAGGAGGGTAGTTAGATTTAAAGCTGGGAAAAAATTAGCCGACAACGTCAATCAATAGAATAAATAAGCCCATTAATTTGGGCTTATTTATTCAAAATTAAAGGAGTGATAATGAGATTAAATAAAGGTGAAATCTTAAATATATATGAAACATTTAAGATATTGGAGAAGAAAATGCTTGAGTCTTATACTACAGATAGATTTTTAGCATACAATATATTAGAAAATTTGGAAAGACTCGAAAGTGAAGCTATAAAATTACAAAAAATACATCCAAATAATATAGCTGAACAATTTAAAAAAGAAAATGAAGAAAAGGTAGTTGAATTATCTGAAAAAGGTGAAGATGGAAATCCTATTCAAGTTAAAAATGAAGATACAGGGCAAGTTACCATCAACATAACCGATGACAATAAAGAAATTTATGAGGAATTTATAAAAGACTTAAATGAGAGGTACCAGAGAGTTTCAGAAAAACCTATAGCTGAATTTACGGAAATATGTAAAGAAGAAGTTGAAATAGATTTAAAGAAAATTAAACTAGATGCCTTACCAGAATTAGAATTAAAATATATAAAAATCATAAAAAAACTGATTACTGAATAAGGAAGTGACAATGTTATGTATAAGGATGAATTAATAAATAATATTAAAGAATATACAGAAATTTTCATAGAAACCTTTTGTCATAATTGTAAAGTTTGTGAGGAATCCGATAATTGTATGTTACAAAAGTTAGCAAATGGCGAATGCAATTTATTTGGAACACCAACCTTGCCAAATAATAAATATGATTTATTTGTATCTAATATAGAATATGACTGTATGACAAAAGATGAATTAAAACAATTATGTATACTATCTAAAGAGTTCGGATTTGAAATTGTATTTACTGAAAAATATAATTGTGGGAAATTAGTATTGTTTTTAAATAATTTAGAAAATCAATTAAAAAATATAAAGGGAGCTGATACAAGTCAAGGTAAGTGTTCTTTATAAAACTAGAATGTTACCAATATGCGTGATGGGAAGTGAATATAAAGAATATATGGATATGAATAATTGGATTAATAGATTAAAAGGAGGAAATATGGCATTAAAAAGAAATTCTACAAAGAAGGTAGATTGTAAGTTGACAGAAAAGCAAAAGCAGGACAAGAGGACAAGTAATAGGAAGGGAAAGAATAGTAAATAGATGGAGGGGATTAGATGATTAAAATTTATATTCAACCAAATTGTGCAAATTGTAAACTCTTAAAAACATTATTTAATAATAAAAAAATAAAATATGAAGAAATATTTGATAATGAATATTTAATTAAAAATGGTTTTAAGAGTACACCTATAGTAAATGACGGTGAATTTTTAAATTTTATAGACGCTTATACTAAATATAAAAATTATAAAGGAGAGATGTAATATGTTTGAGAGTAGTAATGAAATAATTAAAAGATTTACAATTGGTAAAGATGATAAAAAGAAGGATTTTTTAACTCGGAATAATAGTAATTTTGTATATTCTTTAAATTTATTAAGACATAATATAGATAATTTTGAAGAAAAGAAATATCTTATGGATGAAATTTTTACAAAAGAATTAAAACAATTAGAATTGGATAATATTATATATGTACATGACAAGCAATTAGCTCCTTATTGTAATTCATTAAGTTGCTTGACGGTAGCAAAAATAGGAGTTCCAACTTTAGCAAAAAATATGAGAGCCTCAAAACCAACTAAAAAAATAAATACTTTATTTAGACAATTTTCAAATATTGTAGTTTTATTATCTCAACAAACTTCTGGTGCGGTTATGCTTAGTCAATTAACTACGGTTATTGCAAGTTATTTATATTACTTAGAAAAAGAAGAAAATAAAAAAATAAGTAATGAAGATTTAAAAGATGCTTTTTATAATTTTATATGGGAATTAAATTTGCCTCTTAGATCAGGAAGTCAAAGCTCATTTAGTAATTGTACATTAGAATTTGAAAAATGTTCCCCAGAAGTTAAAGATGAATATATAACTATTGGTGGAGAAATAATGTTGGAAAAATATAAAGATGTACCAAGTAAATATTTTGATTTTGTTAATAAAGCTTTTATAGATGCAATGGCAAAAGGTGGTGGAGATGGGATACCTTTTACATTCCCTTTAATTTCTATACCTATTGATGATAATTTTAACCATAAAAACAAAATGTATTTATATCTATTAGATAAAATGTATAATTGGGGTGGATGTTATTTTGAAAATTTTACAAACAAACCTTTTACAGATGATTATTATAGAAAAATAAATCCTATGATAAAGCCTAGAAATCCAGAAACATCAAGAAGTTTATGTTGTCGTCTTCAAATAGACCTTGAAACTCTGTCAAAGGCAGGTACTGGTATATTCGGAAGTAGTAGTGGAAATGTTGGAGCGGTACAAGTTTTAAATATAAATTTAAACAGAGTTCTTATGGAAAATAAATATGAATTTAATGGAAGTAAAGAAAAATTAAAAGAAAGATTAAATTATTTATTAAATGTATTAGAAGAAAATCATCAATTAAAAAGAAAATGGATTTTAAATAATAAAGAATTATATCCAACATTTTTTGCTTATAATGAAAATTTAGATAATTATTTCAATGTATTTGCAGTTTCGGCAATGCACGAAGGATTAATAAATATAGGATATAAAGACGGATTAAAGAACAAAAAGGGGAAAGTCTTTGCCCACGAAATAATGCAATATATCCACGAAGTATTAAATGGATTTATAATAAGAGATAAAGTTGCAGTAGGAGTAGAATTTGCTCCCAACGAAAATGCCGGCGTGAAATTATCGAGAGCTGATTTGGAATATGGTAAAAAAATAGGAATAGATGTTTTTGTACAAGGCGATGTTAAAAGTGAAGAAACTTATACTACCTCAGGATGTATGTTACCATTTTCTGAAGAAGATTTTTTAGAGCAAATTGAAAACGCATCAGAATTTCAAGCATATGGTACTTCGGGATCTATTTTACATCAATTTTTAGAAACAAAAGTTTCACCTGAAAAATTATCTAAACATATACAAAATATATTTAAAAAACCTATATCATATATTACACTTTCTCCAACAATAACTTCTTGTATGAGTTGTAAACAGCAATTGGTCGGTATAGATGCTAAAAATTTAGAAAAATGTCCTGTTTGTGGAAGTTCTGATTTAGCGACATTCAGTAGAGTAATAGGTTATACTAAAATGATAAGTCGTGGTAATGTAAAAACTGATAATACTGGAAAATATAAAGGTGACTTTAACTTTTGGAGTGCTTCAAGGAGAAGAGATTGGAATATTAGAAAAAGATTACAAGAAGTTGATTTAATTGATTAGATTTTTACCTAAATATATAAAGACAGAAGTTGATTTTGAGGGTAAAACCTCACTTCTTCTTCATACATTTGGCTGCAATTTTAAATGTTGGAAATGTCATAATTATGAAGAATTGGGTATTATAAAAAAAAATACCCAATATTATACTAAAGATATGATATTAAACAAAATTAAACAAGATGGGTTTTTTTTCGATGCTATAATATTAAGTGGGGGTGAATTTTTATTAAATAACATAGCTGAAATATTACAATTATTAAAAGAAATACATAAAATATTCGATGGTTTAATTATGATAAATACTAACGGAAGTTTTCCTAAAAAAATTAAAAAAGTAATTGAACAAGATTTTATAGATGGATTTTTTATGGATATAAAATTTAATATATTTGATAAACAATCTAATCAAGATATAATTGGAATAGAACAAGAACAAAGAGATAACATATTAGAAAGTTTCTATGCCATAAAAGGGTATAAATTATCAGAATTTAGGACTGTAAAATATCCAATATATGATGATTTATATTTTAATAAAATAGAAGAAAGGATGATCGAAAATAAAGTAATATGGAAATTAAATTATTTTATAGATCCAGATGAAGTCAAAGTTGATTGATTTACCTATCAGAAACAACAAGTTTGAGATAATAAGGGAGATGAACTAATGGCAACAGGTATAAAGAATATAGAATATAATGGTAAAAAGTATTTTTCTAAAGATATAGTAGGTTATAGAAAGAACATTGATTTAAAAGAAACTTTTGATAAGGGTGAATTTACTTTTATCGAAACAAAAGAAAAATTTAAAATATCAGAAATAGAAACTCTTCAAAGTAAATTAGATATAGATTCCATAGAAGCTTTAAAACATTCCTCAACATACTCTGATAGGAGTAAGATAAAAAAGAAAATAATAGATGATCACCATAATAATTTGAGAATCGAGGAGTTGGAATCGGAATTAAAAAATGATATTATAACGATAGATTCTTTGAAGGAACTTATAGGCTTAAAATATAAAGATAAATATAAAGCTTATATTAATTACGAGAGTTATATTAAAATAAACCATAAAATTCCAGAGTTAAGTGATGGTGATTTAGGAAAATTTTATAAAATATTATCTAAACTTTCTCATAAAGCAAATACTCTATTAATAAAAAAAGACATTAGAAGTAATCCAGTAACAAAAGAAGAAATAGGCAACTTATTAAAATTAGATATTAAACCGACAGAGAGATATTTAAAAAGATTGAGAGATAAAGGTATAATAAAACAAGTTACAATGATTGACAAAGTTCATTTGATGGTGAATCCTATCTACGCTTTTAATGGGAATACAATAGGAAGTTACACTTATATTTATTTCAAAGAAGATTTGAATGAAGTTTCAGATATACCAGAAGAGTTAAAGTTGTTATGGGAATATGAGTATATAAATTCTACAATTGAGGGATAGACACAAAGACTTAAGTACAGGGTACTAAGTATGTCCTAAGTCGAAAACCCCCTCTAAGTCAATGTAATTAAGGGTTAAGTCCAAAAAACGTTGGTACCAAAAAAGTACCAAGATAAAAGTTTAAACCCTTGATTTTGTTGCTTACAGATTTATACAAGTACCAAAAAAGTACCAAACTATTTTTCACAATATACCTTGTCAAGGGTAAATAAAATAAATACTAATTTCACACTTGACAACTACAATCAAAAATAGTAAACTATAATATATCAAATAATAATAGGAGGAATAAAATTTTGGCTACTCTACTCAGAATGAAACACGATTAAAACGAAATATATGGAAATACTTTGCTGGAGGTGGTGCGAATGATAAAATAGCAAGTAAGCACCCAGCAATATTTCCAGAAAAACTTGTAAACGACCACATAATATCTTGGAGCAAAGAAAATGATATTGTTTACGATCCATTTATGGGAAGCGGAACAACTGCTAAAATGGCTAAACAATTAAACAGAAATTACATTGGAAGTGAAATTAGTAGTGAATATTGTAAAATAATAGATGAGAGATTGTCAAATCAAACCGAAATTCGAAAGTAGAATTTATAAAAGGTGATGATATATTTTAAAAAAATTGATGGATTAAAGGAGAATGAGTAATGAGACTAACAACAATGAGGGTATTAGGAAATTGGGTTATGAAAGTTTTAGTATTTGACAAATTCAAAAATATGATTAATATTAAAAATAAAACACCTTATATTTTTTTAACCGATGAAATAATAAATGCTACTAATGCTCAATGTATGCAAAAGATGGTATTATATACAGATGGAGATAAATTTTATGTTAGGGAAATTAAAGAATTTGAAATTAAGTTTAAGGAGAGTGAATAATGACATCTAAAGAATTTATGAGTAAAAAATTAGAAGAAGATAAAGAAAATTATGATTCTTCCAATATGTTGTATTGTCCAGAGACAGAACCGGTCGAAGGATTAAATATATTAATACATCATTTTCTTGGAGAAGATTGGTATGTACCAGATCCTATGAACACAGAACAAATTATAACAATAGCTGTTACAAAAATATTGGAATTATACCCTAACAGGGCTTTTGCTGAAAGATTTAAAAATATTTGGAAATATATTAAATTTGAGGAGAGTGAGTAATGATAGAAAATATTACACTTGCAATGTCAATATTTAACGAGGGAGATACTGTTATAGATTATTCTGGAAATCAATATTTAATTAAAAATGTCCGCTGTAATTGGGGAATAGTTCAATATTTTTATGATGAAGTTCATTGTTTAGATAATAGTAAAATAAATTTTAATATAACGCTTGGGAAAATGGGGTTTAGTGGTATAATGAGAAATAATAAGACTGGAGGAATGGCTAAGATTTCTATATTGGGAATTTCTATAGAAGGCTGGGAGGTTATTTATTTTATAAAATAAAAGGAGAGTGAGTAAGTGAAAATAAAAATTGAAAAAATAACTGATTGGGATTTAGTTTACAGAATGGCATTAAAAACACAAAACAAGAAACCTAAAAAACAATTTCCATCCGAGGAGTGGAAAAGGAAAACTATTAAAGCACA
>Ga0307928_10002196_pt1 | contig 14983 bp, 22 predicted proteins | sample AceLakmetagen232_FD_201815 | JGI IMG/M metagenome (GOLD analysis project Ga0307928, IMG submission 201815) | Saline water microbial communities from Ace Lake, Antarctica - #232 | ecosystem: Environmental > Aquatic > Non-marine Saline and Alkaline > Saline | place: Antarctica: Ace Lake... | reverse complement strand
GTGCCTCTTTGGTCATTAGGTCATGGTCTGATTTTACGTCAGATAGCCCAAGGATAATGCTTGATAAGGTGGCAGCTGAGGGGACTGAGTGGGTAAAAACAGTGACTGACGATATTCTTGGGGAAATTCATTTTAGAGGAACATCTACAGAACCGAGTCCTGGAGCAAGGATTTATGCACAACAAATTGGTGAAACTGTTGGAGAACAATATGTTCCAGCAAACTTATATCTTGAAACATATTCGGCGGAAGATGTTAACGTTAACCAACTTGTTTTGGCAAGTGACGGTAATGTAGGAATAAACATAGCTGATCCCGATGCTCAACTACATGTAGATGGAAATGTTGTTGGGGAAGGGACTTTTCAGTTTAATGGGAATGGTATTCTTGCCGGGGAATATGGGGACACTGGGGTTACGATTGATGCAGATGGTAGTATATCTACTAATGGTGATCTGATTGTCGATGGAACTTCTACTTTGACTGGTAATGTAGGAATTGGAGCAAATGCCCCATTGACGCACGAATTTGAAATACAGTCTCCTTCGACTATGATGAAGATAAGAAGTTATCATACAGGAGACACAGGAACGTCTTGGCTCGTATTTTCTAAATCAGCTGCGTCAACTGTAGGCACGGAAACCACAACGGCTGCTGGAGATTTGCTTGGTGGGATAGACTTCAAAGGAGTGAATGCTGCTGGTGATTACCGTGGTGGAGCGTCAATACTTGTAGAACAGCAAACTGGGACAGGCTTGACTAATCTACCAGCTAATATGACAATAGAGACCAGGTCAGACGTCGGGGGGAATATTTCACAACTTGTTCTTGAGCATGATGGAGATGTGGGGATAGGAGAGGCAGCCCCAGATTCCAAACTCGAAGTAAAAGGAACGTTTCACGTTACCGAAATAGCTACTCTTGACAAAGGAATTAAGTTCCCGGCAACAGCCGTGGCAAGTACTGATCCTAATACCTTGGATGATTACGAGGAGGGGACTTGGACGCCGACTATAGTTTGTTCTACGAGTGGATCTTACACACTAGACACTAATAACAATACTCTAGGTTATACAAAAATTGGAGATTTAGTGCATATACAGGGCGGTATAGGAATAACAGGTGAGTCATCCCCAAGCGGACAACTCCGTGTTTCCTTGCCGTTTACTCCCGTAGCATTGGCTGAAAATGCGGATCAAATTTTATTGAACGCCTCAATAATAGGTGGTGGCGAGACATTGGGCTCTACGGTGTACGGATATATTACAGCGGGCCTTTATTATAGAATGATAGCTATCACTGACGCCGGAACCGAACAGGTTATTGATGAGGATAATGTAGATGATGTTTTTACGCTTAGAGTTGCCGGAACGTATAGGGGCAATTAATAAAGGAGCAAAACATGAAAACAATAATAGCAATAATCACCGCACTGGCTATCACTTCACTCGCCTACGCAGGTGAAATGACGAAGCAAGAGACTTTCGCACACTCAGTTACCGAGAACGGAAAGATCCAAGTCCGTATGGTGACAGAGTACCTGGACGATGGAGTAGTGGTGGACAAGAAAGTAGGGGAGCCAATGACCCCTGATAAAGTAGACATAGATAAAGATGGAAAGCCGATTATCCCAGATTCAATAGTTGATGAGGAAGGGGTAGTTGTTCCAGTGGAATATGAAAATATAGGGAACTTAAATGTTGCTGGTTGGGATCAAGAATCAAAGGACATAGTAACAGCTATCACGGACAAGGATGTTGAGATCGCTTTTGCCGCAGAGAAAGAAGAGCCAACAGGCACAGGACTTGAAACTATCGTAACATACGACCGGACAGTAGACGATCTGGGCCGGATATCAGTGAGGAGAATCACAAGAATATATGATGGGGGAGAAATTGTAAGCAAGAAATTTCACCGTAGTTGGATCATGCCAGGAGATGATGCAAGCAAGGCAGACGTAATGTCTAAAGCACTTGCAGATAAGATACATACACAACCTGTCATAGACGCCTATGATGCGGAGATGGCGGAATCAAGTAGCATTATTGAGGATAAATGAAAAAGATAACTTACTTTCTGTTGTTATTATTCTTGAGTCTTTTGGTGAGTCCGATTGCCTCTGCCGGGTCTATTCAGTATCGGAACCGATATGAGGACAGATATTTGTGGGTACAGAGACGAGGTGGGGATACTTGGTACAATGTCGGGTGGGCGATAGGGACTGCCTGGTATTCTGATACTCCTGTTTGGGGGGTAGATACAGACCTCAAGCCTAAATGGACACATAGCACACAGGCAACATACGAAGGGGATTGGGTAACTTATGCCGCACCGATATTGATAGACTTTTGTACACCAAGTGTTACCCCTACTCCGGGTATAATACCTACACCAAGTGTTACCCCTACTCCAATCGTAACCCCTACTCCAATCGTAACACCTACTCCAATCGTAACACCTACACCTGCGCTAATAACAATAGACCATATCTCTATATATGGCAGTATGCGCAACAGCTTCATGGAGAGTACTGCAAGCACAGCAAATGTACGACTTGGGTATAGGTTAAGTGGGACAAACTATTGGGGAGATACTAAATCACTTACTCAATCCTATGCTTATTATAGTAGCAGATGGAATATCAATAGCGATACTGGAGTAGCATGGAATAAAGAAAGTATTAACGATATTGAAATAGGTGTTATATTTGATAGTGGAGATGGGCAGCCACAAATCAACCAAGAATATTTAGAAGTATGGTATGCAGTAGCAACAACCCCAACCCCAACACCAGTACCATAGGAGACATGACAAGAATGAGGCATAGCTAGTGCTTATAAACCCAGAAAATTTATTATTCGGGGATACTATAAATTCTTATCCCAATAGAGTAGATGCAATTGATATCCCTACTCATCTCATCCGTATATACCAAGCAGTGCATGGATATAAACACTGGAGGGATACTCATACTGTAACATTCGTGGGTGATGCTCATGGCAAGTTTAACTGCGATCACATCTTTGAAGCAACGTTACCAAGAGCAAGATACGTGCCATTTGAAGAGTGGTACAGCCCTATAACTCACACCTATAATATCAATCGTTATGCTGATGCTATCCTCACATCCTCTGGAGAGAGTTTAATGCTTGATGTTTTTAACGAGGTTGACGGAGAGATTTATGATATCGGCTCGTTAATAGATTTCTTGATTCAAGACATCCTCAACTTTGATCTATCAGAATGGGGCAATTGGCTAGATTTTGGGGATGACAATATGGTGTGTTCTGTTGTCGCAAGAGCAGCCCAGATGAATTGGTATAACAAAGAACTAGCCATATGCCGTCCTTGCCGTAGACCTGGAGGAGACATACACATTGAACGTACTCCACCTGCTTTATTCCCCGATCACGATACTTATCTTCATGTATAACCTTTTCCCCGTGTAGACATAAAAGCAGCGAAAATATGGGATAGTACATAGGAGCAGTAACAAACCCCAAACAAGGAGCGTACCATGAATACCCCCACGTTCTCACCCCAAGCACCACCCCCCTGTCCAAAGGATGTTGCTCTTGAAGCGCATTGCAAAAGAGCTATCGCATTCGACATAGAGACAATTGCCAATAAGGCAGTGTTAGCCATACCTGGGATCATTCCTAAGTTCACTGCTGGTGGCAATGTGAAAGACCCAATTAAAATAGCTGCCAAGATCAAAGAAAAAGAAGAGAAGTGGATATCAGAAGTTGGACTTAACCCAAACTATGGCCAGATAGTTGTCATTGTACTGAAGAATAGCACTATTGAACACGTGTTCCAGGGGGATGATGAGAAGTTTATTGTTGAATCTGCATGGAAAGTATTAGAACACTGGGAAGAGTTGGTTACGTTCAATGGCAAAGCATTCGATCTCCCATACCTTATTAGGAGGAGTTGGTATCTCGGAGTTCCTCCCACTATATCATATGATCTTTTCCCATTTAGATCTGTCAATCATTACGACTTGAGACTTTTGCTAAACCATGGAAATAAAACGGCTAAAGGTAAGTTATCTGACTATGCCAAGTTAAAACTGGGTATAGATATATTCGGAGAAGGAAGTGAGGTCCAGGAAATGTATGACAACGGGAAGATAGACGATATAGCTCGTCATTGCCTTGATGACACTACTGTAACATGGGAATTGTTCAAATCAATGGGTAAGTATTACCTATAACAAAGGAGGAATATAATGGCAACAAAGAAGGGAGTCCCGAAAAGGGATGGTAGCGGGAAAGGAACAAGATCTAATCAGGGGAGGGGAGGTTGTAAAGTTACTCCTAAAACTGGCAAAGGAAATAACCGTAACAAATAAGGAGCAGAACATGAGTGATAGAGATGTGATGTGGATGGAGGGCGTGCTGGAAGGGGTTGAAGATAAACTTACCGGATCAGGGAAGCCGAAGAAAGTGGTTAAGTTAAAAGAGAATGAGGGAGATAGTTACGCCAGGAATGTGAACTTCTGTGGGGATGATATAGCGAAGGTTCCTGACAATATTTTGCAATACCGGGGATACCGTATTCAAGCTGCATACACTATCTTTGAAATACCTGGCCGAGACACCAAGATGCGAATGGGAACGGCACTAGTCCTTTGTAATGAGAAAGGAGAGCTTAACCCCCTCCCCGCACAGGCTGCCCCTCAAGCTACCTATACCCCGGAAACAGTAGCACCGCCAGTGGCTACACTCCCCAGCAACAATACTCCCCCAGTTACAAGTGGCCCTACTGCTGGACCGCCCATTAAAGAGCCTGTAGTCGCTTCTAACGAGACTTCTCGTACTCTTAGTATAACGAGACTGGCTGTACTAAAGAGTCCTATCCTCGTAGCACTACAAGGCAATACTCCTACCGTAGGAAAAACAAGGATACTCTGCGACTACTTTGTTGATTATTGCCTTTCTGACGTTAAGAGGATATCTGGAAGTCAGCATAGAATATTGGAATCGAAGATAGCGGAAGTAGTTGGCCCTGAGAACCGGAAGCTATTCAAGGTATTTCTGGCAGAAGAGGCAAGCTGTTCTGAGATGGGAGAATCTGGATCTATACATCTTACTGACATGTCATATGAACATGCAGACAAAGTAATTGGACCTTGGTGGAATGCACTGTTCACTGCATGGAGAGCATGGAAACAACACAAAGATAATGAAAATAATCCTGATATAGCTCCAGCGGAAGAAGGTCAATCACCTCAGCTTAATACGGCTACGGAGACAGAAGAAGAGGTTCCTGACTTCATGAAGCAATAGTCATTCAGGTGGGCCACCGGACTCTTGCTAACTTGCTCCGGTTAGTACCGGCATGGGTAGTCTATCGCTCCCCGGCCCACCACCACTTTGAGGTTAAAGACATGATCTCCCAAAAAACAATGTTCTACTGCCATGAATGCGGTAACGAATGGAGCCTCAATAGAGAAACGCCACCAGCATGTGGATGTTGCGGAAGCCCGATGAGCCGTGATCCGTGGCCTGGGTATGATGAGGAGCAAGACGATGAATGTGTAAATGCGTGTAATGGAATAGCAGATCCGTCTTCAATTAAAGGACTCCTAACCGAAGCACTTGAGGCGTTGAGGTGCTTATATGATTACCAAAACGGATGTCCGTTACCAAAATATGAAAAAAGCTGGAGCATAGCGATGCACAATACCAAAGCAATCCTCTCCCAAAGAAAGGATGAGCAAGCAAAATGAAAATAATACAGATACTACAATTAGTAAATGACAGTACATGGCAGGGGGAGGTAATAGGACTTGCGGATAATGGGGTAACCTATCATCTTTCTGGTGATGGAATTTGGGAACCATTTATACCACCAGTAGAGGAGCAACCCAATGGATAAACTAACCCATATTTATGTATGGGGAAATAATCCCCTCCGAGCATCTCTAAAGGGCCGGACGTGTCGAATAGTTGCCACCGGGGCGAGAACATCAGCACTATACGAATTTGATAACGGTGCCCGTGTAGTCAGTAGCCGAAGAGCAGTAAGGAGAATAGACAATGAAAGAGAAGCAGACAGAGTGCCATTGGACCTATGACGCTGACCCAGATAGCTGGAATGGAACCTGCGGAATCAAATGGTATATCCCCTACGAATCAACACCAGAAGAAAATGATATGAACTATTGTCCGAAGTGCGGGGGCAAATTGGTAGTTGTCCCAACTGAAGACGAACAGAGCTACATGGTCGCCGATAACCAAACAGGAGGGATAAGATGAAGAAAGAAGGAAAAAGAATCTGTAAGCAATGCGGAGGCAGCGGAACGATACCCACCGGGCCTGAAGTCATTACGGTGAGGATAAAGGGGTGTAGCAGTGCCCCTAAAGTATGCTGGTATTCAACGGAAATAGGGGAAGTGTTTTTAGTAACATCACAAGGCAGATACTACCGAAAGGTTGGAGATTATTCTGGGCTGATAGTAAAGACTGACTGCGAACCAATCCCCTCTTACGACAAAACCACGCACAGGCTCCGAAGGAAGTGGGGGGAGGATGAGGAGCGTTGTGGGACCAAAGATATGTTTCTTGGAGAGGAGGGATGGAAGCTGACAGAGCGCACTGATGAAGGTAAACAATTTGACAATATCTACATAACCCCCATAGAGCAGGAGGATAATAACCAAGGAGGAAGGAATATGAAACAGATCTGTAATAAGTACGGAGGTATCGGAACGATACTCACCGGGCATGAAGTAATTACGGTGAGGATAAAGGGGTGTGAGGACCCAGACTATTCGTATGCACATAGCATCGGAACGGTTATCGAGGGGGCTCTACTTGATGGGTGTTGGTATGAACTTGGTTCGTCTCCTCTCTCCCCGCTCCGTATGGATGACTGCGAAATAATCCCCCCAATCCCCGAAGGCTACAGGCTCCGAAGGAAGTGGGGGGAGGATGAGGAGAAAATATGGGCTGAGGATAAATACTGGGATCTTGATAAATGGATTACAGTCTATTCACCAAGCGCACCATACAAACAAATTCCCAATGATATCTACATAACCCCCATAAAGCAGGAGGATATCCCAATGACCAAAGAATTGAAAAAGTTGCACAAGAAGATTGATGAGCTTCAAGATTTCGCAATCTGGATGACAGGATGTGGTTATGATTTTTGCAAACATGACTACTTTATTCAGCATAGGGATACCCTATTGAAAGACTCTGACCCAGAATTAGACGAGATAGATCCCCGACCCTCCGACCCATCAGTCGATTGCCTACCTGGGCATATTGCCGTACCAGTTTACGAGGATAAATTATGTCTGATGTTTTTGCCAACCCGTAACCGGCCTCATAGTATGGATGTTCTGGCAAACTTCCCTGAATGGTCAGGCAGATACGGATTTAAGAGAGAGGATGGGAGCGTCTTGTGGGATCATTTCCCGAGGGTTTACAGGGATAAATATGGAGTTATATATACTGGTGCAATGGTTGCACTGATTCCAGGAGGGGCAATACCACTACTGCCATCCTTCGTGGAAATGAAGGAGAGTGAGTGATGGGTGGATATGACTTTAGAGAGGCATTGAGAAATTGTCAAGATCGTGAGAAGAAGAAAGAACTTCTTCTATCCGAAACACTGGAGGCGTTGGACAATTTATCAAAGAGAGTAGACGATCACTTTGATACGATATTCCATAAGTATACTGATACGTGGGGTGAGATGGATAAAGCCAAAGCAATCCTCTCCAAACAAAAGGAGAGTGAGTGATGGCAACGGTAATTGACAGCGTAAGCATAAAGGGATTAAGGCTAACCCACTTTAACCAGTTATTAAACTATATTCTGGAAGTTAAGGAGGACGGTTGGTATTACGGACGAAAGTCTTATTTCGATTGCAGACATAAAGAATTAAAAGATTGGGTTGCGGGGATTATTGTGATGGTGGAGGACGATGACATAATTATACCAAACAGGGAGAGATTAGACACCCTGGAGAGTTCTGCACACCAATAGCATTTTAGGAGAGTTATGAATTTACTACCAGGAATAGAGCCAAGTGAGAACGATCTAATCGAGAGGGTCATGAATATGCCTCTGGAAGTCAAGATCAAGAAGGCAATCCTGTTACTCAAGGAATACGATAAGCTGGCCAGTGAGATGAGTGATGATGGCTACTGGTTGGCTTATTCAGGTGGGAAGGATAGTGGGGTGATATTAGAATTGGCTAATATGGCAGGGATCAAATATGAAGCGGTATATTCGGTGACTACGATAGATCCCCCAGAACTGATCTGGTTTATTAAGCGAGAGCATCCCGAAGTGAGGTTTCTTCATCCCGAGATACCACTCCTTTCCCGACTGGTGGAGAGAACAAGCGGTCCACCAACAAGAATAGCCCGATGGTGTTGCGAGGAATACAAGGAAGGAGCTGGTGATGATGCTTGTAGAATAATAGGGGTGAGGGCAGCCGAATCACCACGGAGAAAGGCAACCTGGAAACAAATCACTAGGAATAACAAAAATGATGGGATATTTATATGCCCAATAATCTACTGGACCGATGATGATGTCTGGGAGTTCCACCGCATAAGAAACATTCCTTACTGCAAATTATACGACGAAGGGTTTAAGCGGTTGGGGTGTATTGGTTGCCCCCTTGCTGGACCAAAGCAACAGCGTCATGAGTTTGACCGATGGCCCAGATACGAAGCCATGTGGAAGAGAGCATTCAAGAGGTTCTGGGATAAGTGGCATGGAGTACCGACCAGGACCGGAGGGAGAAGATATTTTGAGGACTTCGGTAGTTGGGAAGGACTATGGGATTGGTGGATTAAAGGAGTAAATAAAGATAACGATAACGGATGCCAGATGGAGTTCATGTGGCAATAGCATTTTAGGAGGATGTGATGAAGAAAAGAACCAAACCCCAACTCATGACTAAAGGATACAAAGAATTTTACAGAGAAATGTATCTTGGCAGCCCGCATTTTGATGAAATGAGACACCACTTTCCAGACGTAGCCGCCAATCTGGCCTATTATGCCTATACTCACGGATATAAACGAGGTTGGGCGAGTCACACAAACCGTCAACGAAGCAAAGCACAAACAGCACACAGGGGGAGAGTAGACACCCTGGAAGGAGAGTGAGTGATGAAAGATAACCAACTGACGTTTGAAGAATGGAACACCGGAGTATCCAGGACTAAAGCATACGGATTATTGACCGATGAAGGTAACTCAGCGGGAATATCTGTTCATGAATGTGATATTAATGGCAAGGAATATCCCGCAAAAGCAACCGCCGAGCTGATCGTTGCCACCTGGAACAGCTATACTAAAAACTGCAGAGATAGAGCCGTAGAGTGTGCGGAGTCAGACTTACTTGGGGAGTGCCTGGGGGCGTTGGGGCGATTTGTATATAGGGCAGAAGAACTACAACTAGGCTCAGATTACAGTATGAGAATAATTATAGCAGAAGCCAAAGCAATCCTCTCCAAACACAAGGAGAGTGAGTGATGGATGACAAGAAAGAAGTTTACATCTGCGTGGACTGCAGCAAGGAAATTATGCTTGTCAGGCCAGAATCGTATAAGGATTTACCAAACTGCCTTGGGTGTGACGGTCTATTACTCATGAAGAGAAAGCCCGGAACAAAAGGGTGTGGATTTACTGGAAGAAGTACAAAACGAAAAAAGGGGTAATCATGAATTTCAAAGATTTAGTTGTATCAGAGTTTCATCGGTTAGGCCGTGGCTGGAGTGGTGGTGGAACTATAGCAAATGGATATTTCTATGAGGCAGGAGGAAAGGAGATACTTATAGCTAGAAGAGATTTAACTTCTGGTAAAATGGTTGGAGAACCTATTGTAACAAAGATACCTACCAGCATCCATGACCTTTCTTATGACCACTTCACGGATACGCTCTGGTGTTCTCCAGGAGGAGGATTACAGGAGTATTGGCAGATCACTATGTCAGGACGTTCAATAAGCAAGATTCCTAGACCTAAGCATGGATATGGGATCTGCTGTGCAAATGGGACTTCGGGGATGATGTGGTGTGCCGACCAGGAGAACAATCAGATTGTATGTATATCAACTATAACAGGGAGTAAGTTTGCCAGGCACGTTCCGCTTAACTTCCCCCCAAGAGGAGTGGCTAAAGTTGGAAGTGACTTCTGGGTGACTTATGCGGGAGGGCAGAGCGATCCTGGTGGTGGTCATTTGTACAGAGTAGATGCTACTGGAAAGAAACTAAATGATTTTGATATCCCAGGGTCAGTCGGTGATGACGGAGGACTTTCAGTAGATGATGAAGGCTGCCTGTGGATGGTTGGAGGGAAAAAGCAACCTATATACAGGATAGATATTAAGAAGGTCACTGGAGTGATACCAGAGCCAGTTACACCTCCTTCTCCAAGTCCAGTAACTCCACCAGAAGAGGACGTTATTGAGAATATACTCCGTAGGCTGAATATACTTGAAGAGTTTGTTGCCACGCATTCTATGTTTGATAACTGCAATTAATATTTGGGGTGGCAATGTTAATGGAAGCGCATTGGCCTATTTAGGGAAAGATAGGTGCTGGAATTATCTGGCCCACCCCATATTATGTCAATCAATACAATGAATATAATATCTACATATATTAAATGTATTGTAAGTGTATTTAGTCTGGCGTACCTGTTAAGTTGTTCTTGGTTGGTGCTGTTGTTTCAATGGTTGTGGGGTTTGGTGGTGGGGAGGGAATAAATGAATTGGTGGGTTGACAAGTAGCATTTGATGGGTTATGTTGTGGTAACTGGAGAACATTATGAATAGGATAAGATATATGGCATTTTTTTTAACCACAACAAAACTAGCCCCCCGGCTCCTCTTCGGCTGTATAGCTTATCCTATCAGCGATGTTCTCCAGGGCATTAGGAGTTCGGGGGGTTTTTTTCTTGCCTGGAGATAAGGAATGAAAAATGGAAATGATGGACCAAAAATTAAAGGAGGATATATTCTTCAGCCAAGAGCTATAGAATATTCTGGTGCAATGAATTTTCCCCCAGTAACGAGAGAAATATGGATGTTCATAGTGCGTAAAGTTCAACATAAACCATATAAAAAACTCAAGCGAGGTGAAGGATTTTTTAAGTATCAGAACATTCAGGATGCGCTGTCATGGAGTGTTGGATATAGGAAAATGACCTACTCAAAAACACAAATTGCGAAATCTTTACGAAGGCTTCGCGAAGGCAACATGATAGAAACTATGAAGGCAACACATGGTATTCTCATAAAGGTTTGCAATTACAGTCATTGGCAGAATCCTGACCACTACGAAAGCAACGGCGAAAGCAACGATGAAGGAAACACGAAGGAAATGGAGAGACTACAATATAAACAAGAATGTAAACAAGAATGCTAAGAATGGTACAAGAATGAAATACTTATTTCGGACAAGCCGAAATTTTAACTTTCAGTAATGGATTGATTGAATGATTAAAACGAAGTTCAACCTAAAAGCATTTGCTGAAAAATATTACGATACCCCTCACCGGATACAACCGCCGTTTGATTGGGGTCAATATGCCAGACCACTGAAAAAAGCATGGACTTTACTGGGGGAGGCTGAAGCGTTACGGCGGTGGCACTTATTTTGTTCATGGTCTGGCTATCTACATGCTGCAAACTTTGTTAAAAACCTGGAGGACTGGAAATGAATGACAGAGATATTATTATTCTAAAGAACCCCATCAGAGAATACCTTGAGAATCACGGGGTAAGTGTCCCTGCTGGTAGTCAAGTCTTGGTCAAATGCCCCTTCCACGACGACAAAACCCCCAGTATGTCCGTGAATACCAAAGATGGTATCTGGAACTGTTTCTCATGTGGAATTGGTGGATCAGTCATTGACCTTGAAATGCGTTTTACCGGATGTGATATTGCCGCTGCAATGAAGGAACTTGGTGGAGAACTGGAAGTAGATCGTACCCCAAAACCTTTCTGCCCCACTCCTCCTCCCCCCATTGATGGAACACGTGTTCAACCAGTAGTTGACGATAACCCATTCAAACCAAAACCAAAACTGGTAGCAGAATACCACTACGTCAATGCTGTCGGGGAAGATGTATTCCAGGTTATGAAGTATGAACCCAAGACTTTCAAGCAGGCTCACATGGGACCGGATGGTAATTTGATCTGGAACCTTGAGGGGGTAACGAGGGTATTGTTCAACCTTCCTGAAGTGATGAAAGCAGAACGAGTATTTATCTGCGAGGGTGAAGCTGATTGCCTTTGCCTGTACGATAACTTCGACCACACTGCAACCACTTCATCGGGGGGGGCTGGTCATTGGCTGGATGCTTATTCCCCGTACCTTGAGGATAAGGAAGTTATTATTTGCCCGGATTCGGATGAGCCTGGCAGAAAACATGCAGAGCAAGTCCGTGAGTCCATTGCCAAGTATGCCAAGTGGATCAAGCAGATTAAAATACCCGAACCCCACAAAGACATTCGGGATTATATCGAGGCTGGAGGAGATCCCCAAACTCTGATTGACGCTGCTCCTAAACTGTATAAGGGGTTGAATGTCCCGGTAATGCGCCTTGTCGATGCGAGGGATGAATATGTGAGGGCGATAGAGATGGGAGATAAGTATGGTTTAGACCTTGGTAAGTGGCTCCCCTCCCTCCGCAAATACCGTAAACTTGTACCAGGCGAGGTATTATTGCTGATGGGATTCACCGGGGATGGCAAAACCACAGTTGCCCAGAATATAGCTAAGATTTCAGCCCCACTGAAGACCCTGATATTTGAATTGGAGTTACCGATCAGCTTGCTGTACGAACGGCAGATCGGGATTGAGCGAGACATTACCGGGGATAAGGTGGAGTATAATTATAAAATTGGTCAAGAATTACACCTGAAACATGCCGACCATATCTTCGTTTGCCCCCAGCCTAAGATGGACATTGAGACGATGGAGAAGATTATCGGTCAGTCGGAATTGGTGATAGGGGAGAAGCCAACTTTGGTGATAATTGATTACATCCAGCTGATGAAAAAGAAGGGTGCAAGTCGGTATGAAAAAACAAGTGATCTGGCAGAAGATTTGAAGACATTAGCTCGATCGGCGAATGTAATAATCATTGTTGTTTCTCAACCTTCCCGCCCCCCAAAAGACAAGGTTCCTCTACTCACACTTTACAGTGGTAAGGACAGTGGATCACTTGAAAATAGTGCTGGCATGGTGATGGGGATACAGCGCGATGTTGACGATCAGAGTTTGGCATTGGTTAAGGTTTTCAAGTGTACCAAGGGAAAGCCGGGACTTGAAATCAATACGAACTTCAACGACTCACTCAAAATAACTGAGAGGACAAAACCATGACCGAAGACTGGAACAGAGAAAAGTCCCTACTACTTGACCGCATCACCGAACTGGAGGACCAGGGTAAGTCGGGTAAATCCTGCCAAACCTGCCTCCACCATGATGTTTGTCAAAGGGCTGAACAGATGACGGGCAACTGGTGGTGGGAACCTGAGAATTTCAACCAATTCTCCAAGGACATACGAGAGTTCCTTGGGGACAAATGCCCGCACTACCGGGAAGAGGAGACAGAAGATGAAGAGTAGAAGATTCAGAATAGGAGATGAGGTTTATACAATAGCTGGGGATAGGATAAGAAACCACCGCCAAGGATTTACTGGTATGTATGGTGGTGCGATAGTGGGTTTCAGCAAGTGGAAGAACTACCGTGCCGCAAATGTCCTCAAATCAGATGGTACAACCAAACAGTTTCTTTTAAAAAATCTAGTAAGGGATGAAATGATATGAAATCAATTTGGATGTCGATCCGTTCAACCGTCACCGTAATAATAATCATAACCGTATGTGTCTTTGTCATGGTCTTCACCTACCTTGGCCAGTTAGACGCAGACAAAGCATTGCAAGTGCTTGAAGTGTTTGGCTTGACCACTTTAGCCTATTATTTCTCAAAGCCGAGAACCAACGGGGACAAGCCAGATGCCCCAGAACCGACGAAATAGGGGGGAGTGGCACTATGTGACGCTTGGGGCGAGTTAAGGGTGTGACGGGGCGGATAGCCCACTAGAAATTGAATTTAAACACATATCCAGACCATAGGAGGTAGAACAATTAATGAAACAGTACGGATTAGAGAAATCATCATCGAACACGTGTTCCAAAGAAGGATATATCCCCAGCTTACCCCAAGCCCATGACCTACGCAAGAGAGCATTGGCCTTGGTCCAGACGATTGATACGAGCGTGTGGGCCTTGGGGGAGATCCTTAAACAAATCATGGATGATCAGTCATACCTTATTGGTGATCCGAATTATGCCACATTCAATGATTTTTGTGAAGGATATTTACAGTTCTCAGGTCGCAAAGGTCGTTTCTATGCCGCCATCTTTGTTTCTTTCTATGCCGCTGGTCTTGACGGAGAGGTGGTAAATAAGCTGGGAAGTGCGAAGTGTCGCCTACTGGCAAGGGTAATTACCAAGGGTAATGCGGAAGAGCTGGTAAAGAAAGCCGAAGAACTGACCTTCAGGGAGTTGGAGGGGTTGCTTAAAGAGGAGAAACAGATTAAAGCCCCACAGGGTCAAGTGCTGGGGAGTATCAATATTCCCTACCACCACCTTGATACCCTTAGACTATGGAATGATGTGAAGGGTTTAACGATCCGTTACATAGGCTGCGAATCAAATGAGGCAGTCTTAGAAGCTCTTGCCGCAGAATTTATTGGGACGTACGGCTCACTGGGATCACATGACCAGGACGCAATCGCCCAGACCAAGGCTGATTATGAGATCCTGAAGAAGTATGACTGGAAGTGTGCTAATGCCGAGTGCGGACGGAGGTTGACTATTGCTGTTCATCATATCGAGTTCCGGTCCCAGCGACCCGACCTTATTGACGAACCAGAGAATAAACTGCCCCTCTGCCTTGAGTGCCATGACATTATCCATAATGAGTTGGGGG
>Ga0307928_10002195_pt1 | contig 14986 bp, 21 predicted proteins | sample AceLakmetagen232_FD_201815 | JGI IMG/M metagenome (GOLD analysis project Ga0307928, IMG submission 201815) | Saline water microbial communities from Ace Lake, Antarctica - #232 | ecosystem: Environmental > Aquatic > Non-marine Saline and Alkaline > Saline | place: Antarctica: Ace Lake... | reverse complement strand
TATACAATTAGAAGAATTAAACAATTTAACTAAGATACTTAAAGAGGAAAATAACGAATAATTTTAAATAATTTCATAAAAAAATTAAGCGGATCAAAAACTTGATCCGCTTTTCTTAATAAAAGTAATATAAAGCAAAATTAATTTTAAATAATTTGTAAAGGACACATTTAAAATTTAACCAAAATTTTTAAATTAAATTCAATATTAATGTTAAAAATAATTAAGAATGTATATTAAATATTTAAAAAAATAAAAAAATGCCAATTCACGTAAAAAATAAAGATCTTCGAGAAGAAATAATTGAGTGTAAGATTAATGACAAATTATCCAAAGAAGCATTAGATATGTTTATTTTAATGGCTAATAAATTTTCAGGAAAATTAACTTATATTTATCTAGAAGATAAAGAAGATTGTATTGCATTCGCTATAATGGATTGTTATCAATATTGGCGGGGCTATGATCCAAATAAATCTCTAAACGCATTTGCATATTATACACAAATAATTAAAAACGGGTTTGCGAAAGGATGGCGTAAACTTTATGGAAATATGCCTAAATCATCTAAAATATCTATTAGTAATAATACTATTTATAATTTATAAAAATAAAATTCAATGGTAAATAATTCTAGTTATAAAAGATGGAATAGACCGTCTCAAAATAGTAAAACTAAACAAGGTTATTATAAAATTGCGAATAAAAATAAGTATATTGGAGATCCAGAATTAATAATCTATAGAAGTTCATGGGAAAGAAAATTTTGTCGGTATTGTGATATGTCTCCTTCGGTTTTAAAATGGTCATCTGAACCAATTCAAATACCTTATTACGATCGAATTTCTAAATTAGAAGAATGTGCAAAATTTGGTTTAAATCCAAATGATCCATCTAATTGGGAAATAAAAAATTATAATACAGATTTTTGGTTTGAAACTGATAAAGGAGATGGGATAACTGAAAAAACATTTGTAGAAATTAAACCTGCCCATGAATTAAAAAAACCAATTCCACCAAATAGAGATGCTACTTTAAAAGAAGAAAAAAGATTTAATGAAGCAGCAAGAAGATTTCTTATAAATGAAGCTAAATTTGCAGCTATGAAAGAATGGGCTAAAAGAAATAATTGTTTATTTTATGTATATACTGAAGATATACTTGAAAAAATTCTTGGAAGATTTTGGTATGAAAATGATTATGAACAAAAATAATTATGAACTCTCCTATTGAACAATACAAAACATTAATGAATGTTCATAATATAAAAGAAATAGCATATCAAACGTTATTTACTAAATATATTATTGAAAATGTTATAGGAGAGAAAAAATTATGGGAAATTGATTCCACAGATCAAGAAGGATTAATAAGAAAATTAAATGGCGGATATCCTTTACCCGGTTTTATTTATACTTTTATATATCCCCCAACACATATTGAAGATGAAATAAAAATATACGACAAAACCAATATTAAAAAATATATAGATTTTGTTCCATTAGTTTTTTGTTTAAGCATAGAAAAAAATAGTTTTAAAGGAATAAATCTTAATACCTTACCTAATTTAGAACGATTAAAATTTTTAGAAACATATTATAATGGTTATAAAAAATTTTTTAAAGACATAGAAAAAACAACAGAAGCTGATAAATTAGCTCTTAATAAAGCATTTATTTCAATAGCCATTTCCGGTAATTCTAATGAAATAATAAAATTAATGAATAAAATTTCTAAAGCTAACTTTTCTTATGGATATAGAACTTATAAAACAACAAAAATAAAAATTTTAAGGATGATAGAATATTGTGAATGGAATTATATTCCATTTTATGATCCTAAAAATGCATTTAAATTAATGAACCAAAAACAAATACACTCCCTATATTATAGAACATTAAATAATAACAAATAATTAAAATGATAATAACATTAACAATAGAAGAAGACCGCAGCCAGATTTCTTATCTTGATTATATGCCAAATCAGGTTGAAGGAAAATTAGGATTAACAGTTTTTACTAAAGATGTAGAGCTTAATAAAGAACTTTCAAAATTAGATGAAGAAAAGGAATTTTTAGAAGAAGTCGATAAAAGTGTTAAAATTGATGATGAATTAAAATTTAGAAATAAAGAAGAAGAGCACTGGTCTCGTTTTAATTTATCTAGATTAATATCAGCCGGATCTAAAGTAGCAGTCAATGGTAGAAGAGGGCCGGCTGATAATGTTTTAATTTATAAACCGGTGTTTGAAGAATTATTATTAGAGGAAGAAAGAGACAGTTTACAAAGATTTTATAAAGTATGGTTCTCAAAAGAAAAATTAGATTATGTTCTTGTTTGGAGAAACGGAGCTCTTGATGAACCAGGAATTATTCTTATTAAAAATAAAGAAAAGTATACGTTTGCTAGTTTAGGTTTATATCCTGAGTTACAATTCGTAAAAATAAGTACAAACACATAATTTATATTGGAAAACTCAAAGATAAATGAAATGTTTATAGGAAATAATTATATCTATATAGGTGGCTCAAATTGGATAAAAGTTTCTGAAGGTCTTCAACAATGGGATAGAATACGTTCTGGAGAACTTATTAAAGGGAAAAAATATAAAACATCATTCCCTTCATTTGGTGCACCGGGAAATACTTTAATAAAAGAAAATTCTGAATTAGATGTAGAAAATTCTTGGAAATATTATAATTTTTGTACAATTACAAATGAGTTTGGTCAAAATATTTTTATAGAAGAAGTATTTTTAAAAGAAATAGAAGATTAAAAAGAAGATATATAAATTAAACAAATAAACTAAAAAATAAATTATGGCAGGGTTCACACTTCGCAACATAGATGGAAGACCAACTGGTTTTGTATCAAACATACAGCGTAATATTAGATATTTATCAGCTCTTGGTATGAAATGGAATGATAAAGTAATTAAACAATCCAAATCTATAGGTATTACAGAAGCTACTGAGGATAACATGTATAATTTATATGGTCAGTCTCAAATTTTTACTGGAGCAGATATCGGTCAAAAAGAATTTATTGCTTATTATGACAAAGAATATCCAACAAGAAGAGATTTTCTTAGAAGATTTGCAATGAATGGTGAAATTGAACACGTTTTAGAAGTTATATCTGATGAAACAATTATTTATGATGATAACAATTTTTTCGCATATCCTAATACAAAAGTATTAAAATCGGTATTAAAAAAAGATAAAGCAAAAGAAATTATTAATGATTTAAATGAATCTTTTAAGAAAATATATTATGCTTTTGGGTTTAACGGTGGTCATGATGCATGGCATTATTTAAAGAAACTTTTAATTGATGGATTTTTAGCGTTTGAAATTATTTATGATGTAGATGATAAAGATAATGCAAAAAATGTAATTGGATTTAAAGAACTTGATCCGGTTTCTTTAGAACCTGAATTAAAGAAAGATGATGAAGGAAATGAATATAAAGTATGGATTCAATATAGAAATGATACTGAAAGACAAAGAGAATTATTAGATGCCAACTTAATTTATATGTCATGGGCAAGAACAAATTTTATTTCAAGATTATCATATGTTGAAAGATTAGTTCGTTCATTTAATATGCTTAGAACTCTTGAAAATTCAAGAATTATTTGGAATGTAATTAATTCACAATATAGAATGAAAATTATTGTTCCAATCGGTACACAATCTGAAGCTAAAGCTCGAACAAGATTAGCAGAATTACGTGGTATGTATAAAGAAGATATAACAATTACAGATGAATCTGGTGAAGTAACAATAAATGGACAACCTAATTTTTCATTTGCAAAAACTTATATACTTCCATCAAAAGATGGAAAAGAAACAGTTATTGATTCATTTAAACCAGAAGGTTATGATTTATCAAATACAGATTCACTTAAATATTTCTGGATGAGATTTATTGTTGAAACAAAAGTTCCAGAAAGTAGATTTAATACATTATCTGAATCCCATGGCGGTGGTGGCGGTGGAGGTGAAGGTGGTAATTGGTCAGCAGGTGATGATGGTATTGCTAGAGAAGAAATGAGATTTTCATATTTTATTAATCGTGTTAGATCAATATTTAAGGAAATTCTTTTAAAACCAACATGGTATCAATTTGTTCTTAAACATCCCGAGTTTGAAAAAGATAAAAATCTTAAGGGCGCAATCGGATTATTATTTGTTGAAGAAAATTTATTTACAATTGCTAAAGAAAGAGAAACTGCAAACGCGGGTGCTAATTTAATTAGTACATTAATAAATATTACTCATCCAAGTGTTGGCCCGGATGGAACAGCAGTAGATGTTCCATATTTTGATCCTAAGTTTTTAATAGAAAAATATATGCAAATGTCAGATATTGATATTAAGCTTAATGAAAAATATAGAAAAGAAAGAATTGCAGAAATTCAAAAATTAATTGCGGCATATAAAAGATTGGCTGCTGCAACAGGAGAAGATATAGGAGGAGGTGGCGACATGGGCGGCGATATGGGTGGTGGATTTGCTGGAGGTGGCGATATGGGTGGCGATATGGGTGGCGATATGGGCGATATGGGCGGTGATTTAGATGATATGGGTGGTGGTGAAGAAGAAGTTACAGATTTAGAATAAATAAAATAACAAAACATTAATCTTTTTTAAGTACCAATAGCATAATTATTGGTTATATTATAATATATAAAAAAATTAAGTTTGTTCTTTGAAACTAGTTGTGAGAGACAACTGTTTGGACCAGGGTTCGACTCCCTGCATTTCCACAAAATTACAGAATATAAATACAACTTTTTAAAAAGTTGGCAAATGGGGATGTTATGGCTTTTGACAAGCAGAATGTAAGTAACAGTGAAGAACTTAATAAAATCGCAATAAACGGCGAATTACAAACAACAATGGCTATGGCTGCGTAATACGTACTCATAATCAGGAGATTTGCCCGTAGCCAAAGTACGGGCTTTTTTAAGATATATAAAATAAAATACTATATATGAAAACTAAATTAGTTAAAGAAAATTTAAATGAAGTAATGTCTGATAATTATTCATATGAATTTGCAGCAACTATGGGAAAAATGGAAGAAATACTTCAAGAAAATAGCCCTTTAGAGTGGGAAAAATTTGAAGCAGCTTCCGGAGAATTTTGGAGAGAAGTAAATGCAGAAGATTGGAGTGAAGCTTATAAAGCTGATTGGGCAGCATGTTTAGCATTTGAACAAAATTTAGAATTATTAACATCTTATAATAAAGATATATAAAATAAAATACTATATATGAAAGTAGGAAAATTTAATTTAAACGAGTATTTAAATAGACTTGATGAAGAAGCTGAAAAAAATACGGAGAAAGGATTTATTACCAATTCTATAAAAGATGGAATTCTTCTTCCAGATGATACTAAGAAAAATTTTGATTGGCTAAAAAGTGAATATCAAAAAGGTAAAACTGAAGTAAAAATTGAAATTAAAGGTGAAGGATCCAGTTTTAAACCTGGATATGAATTACAAACAGATTTAAAATCTATAAAAGATTTTAAACCTGGAATGTATGGACAAGTAAAAACATCAAATGCTGAAACTTCTCCTCCAAAAGATCCTAAAAATAAAAAAGAAGAAACTCCTGCCGAAGATAAAGAACCTAAAGGAGATAATGAGGCTACAGATGATACCACAAAAAAGGCAGACAAAGCACCTAAAGCACAACAAATGAAATTAGACGTTTCTAAAAAGAAAGAAGATGATAAATAATAATGTTTTAAGTGACCGATTAAATTCATACAAAAACAAAAAACCAATTCCGGAATTAGAAACATTAGAAGTATTAGAAACATTAGAAGCAGAAAATATAAAAGATATTCACTCCCACATTACTAAGATAAGTTATGAAATGTTTAACTTATCTTTTGTATTCTTAAAATCTTTAGCATTTGGATTTGCTCTTAAAACAATTTTAATTACAGACTGGAAATTTTTAGCAATATTAGCTGTGGGATTTTCTATAGAAACAATATTATCCAAGGTATTTAGCATGTTTAAAAATTAAATTATGGGAAAAGGAAAATTAATCGTACTAGAAGGAATAGATGGATCAGGGAAAGGAACTCAACTAAAACAAATTACAAAATATTTTGATGATAATAATATTACTTATGTTCATGAACATTTCCCAAAATATGGTCATAATATATTCAGTGAAACAATTGCTAAATTTCTTAGAGGAGAATTTGGCGGTATTGATGATGTAGATCCATATTTTGTTGCAAATATCTACGCAATGGATAGATATTTATATCTTCCAACACTTTTAAAACAATTAGAAGAAAATGAAGTAGTTTTATTAGATCGTTATGTATTTTCTAACATGGCTTTTCAAGGTGCTAAATTTAAATTGGATGGTCAATCTTTAGATATAAAAAAATGGATTTCAGATTTTGAATTTAAATTTTTAAAACTTCCTTATCCTGATCTTACTATATTTTTAGATGTACCTATTGATGTAATTTGGGAAAGATTAGCAAGAAAAAGAGAAGGTGATGATCGAAAATATTTAAAAGGCAAAGAAGATATACATGAAGCAGATTTAGGTTTTCAAAGTAGAGTAAGAGATAATTATCTCTATTTAAAACATTATACAAATTATAAAATTATTCCATGTGCTGAAGTATCTGGAGATTTAGGAGGTCAACATTGGTATGTTTTAAAACCTGAAGATTTATTCGAATCATATAAAAATTATATTAAAGATGGCTTATTATAAAAAAGAAAAACAAATACATCATATATCTGAATTTGATTCATATACTAAAATTTATCAATTAAATAAACCTCGTTCTCCTTTAACAATATTATTTTGTGTTAAAAATTCAAAAGATATATGGTTAATTGATGTAGTTGAATATAAAACTCATTCAGGTATAATAACAGATACTTATTATATCACAGAAAAACAAATACCAAGCTATATTAATTTTATGAAAAAAGCAGGGTTTATAAAAATAACACAATTTTAACAAAATATTAGAACCAAAACGTTATTTGTATATTATATTTAAATATAACAAAAAATGTGAAACTTTTTATATTTTAATGAATAAAATAAATACATTAAAACTAAACTAAAATAATAATTTTAAAATGCCAGACGAAAAAACAAAAAATCAAGAACCTAAAGTTGATGCTACTCAACCAGTTGAAACAGATGCTTATGTACCAACATATAAAGTAAAACCAGAGCTTAAACAAGCAATTTTACAAGCAATTGGTGATAGACCATTTAATGAAATTGCCGGTCTTATTAATGCTATTAATGTTGAAATTATGGATCATAATACACTTACTCAAGTAATTAATGTTATTGGAAATTTTCCATATGTAAGAGTGGAAAAATTACTTAGTAATATTAATACATTTGTAGAGCAAATTATACCAGAAGAATAAATATTCTCTTTTTAAATAAAATAGTCAGCATAAATGTGTTGACTATTTTATATTTTTTAATAAATTAAAATATTCATATATGCATAAAAAACAAAATTCTATTCAAACTATTGCATTAGAATTTATAGAACAAAGAAACAATAAATCATTTAGTATTTTAATAGATCGTTTGAAACCTGGATTAATATCATATATTTATAAATATATCCAAAATAATGATTTAATTAATGAAGTTTTATCTTTAACCTTTACAACGATTTGGGAAAAAATAGAACAATATAATGTTGAAAAAGGAAATTTTTCAACATGGATTTATAGAATTGCTAGAAATGAAGCACTTGGTATAATTCGTAGAGGAAACAAAATTTTTTCTCATGAAAAAATGACTGAAAATCACTCTAAAATTCTTAAAATATATACTCCATTTGATAATTTTCAAACTGAAGTAATAGGACCCACTGGTGAAGAATTAATACAACAATTATATGATGCATCTTTAAATGCTATAAATAATTTAAAGGAACCTTATAAAACTGTAATGATAGAAAGAGAAGTTAATAGAAAACAACTTCAAACTATTGCAGATGAATTAGGATGGAACACATCAACAGTAAAAACAAGATTACGAAAAGCTCGTAAAGATATTAAAGAAAATATTAAAAAGAATTATCCAGATTTAGTAACAGCTTATAATGAAGAAGATTAATGGAACAAAAGTGGAATTATGTAGCAGGTATTAGTATAGCTGGACAGTTTTTTTCTATATGGACAAAAGGTATTTTAGGAGAGGATGGAAAATTTACAATAGAAACAAAAGCTGTCGAAACCACTTCTCGTCAAATGAAAAAAGATGAAGAAGAACATGCTATTAAATATATAGCAAAAATCAAAAAATAAATATTAATCATGGCATTTTTTAAACCATCAACTTGGGGAATAACTAAAGTTAGAAGAGATATTGAAAATTATACAGATTGGATTCGTACAATTAAAAAGGAAAAAAAAGATCTTAATTCTAAATTTAATAAATGGAAACTTCACCACAATTATTTTTATACAATTTATTTTACATATGATATCGAAGAATCCGAAGCTCAGTTGCCTGAACGTATTATGCAATTAAGAATGATGGAAAGTATGGCACCATTACATAGATATTTAGATGAAGAACTTGGTTTTGCTGAATGTCTTACCCCTGAGTTTAATCGATTTGTTGATGATGAAGAAAATCTAACATTAACTTATTTAATAGCATATAGATTTTCTTTTAATAAACTATCATTATGGTGGGTTGTTAAATGGAGTGTATTAATCACAACTATTGTTTTATTAGCAAACAAGTATGGAGCATTAACATGGTTGCAGGGTTTAATATAAAAAAAGTAAAGTGGATTAAAGGATGGAAAGGTTTACCTACAGCATATTATCCTATTAAAATTCCCGGAGTTACTACCGTTATTAACGATATGATTCCAGATCCAGAAATGGAAGATTGGGTTAAAAAAGTTGGACAAGCAAAAGTAGATGAAATACTTACACTAGCGGGTTATAGAGGAACTGCTATGCACCTTTTTATTGAAAACTTTATAACCATATATGCTAAATCAAAAGATCCTTCAGAAGCCCTTAGAATAACCCAAACAAATACTCCCAAGCAATTACTAGAACAAAAAATTCCACAGAATAAAATAGATGAAGGTAGAGAATTATTTTATAAATTTTACTATTCAGAATTTGCAAATGCGTATAATGGTTTAATTGCAGCTGAATTAGGAATTTGTTCCCCCACTTTATTTTATAGAGGTATATTAGATGTATTTTTCACACAAAAAATTTTTGGACCATCTCTTACTGATTTTAAAACAAGTAATGGATATATTAAAAAAGGAAGTGTAAAAGAATTAAAATATAAATATCAATTAGGAGCCTATAGTAATGCATTAGATGAAATGTATAAACTTAAAAATCTTAATATTAGATGGTCTTCAATACTTTGTATTAACACAAAAACTGAAGAATTACAAGAAATTATTTGTGATGGAAAAGAATTAGTTCATTTTAAAAATGAATTTAAAACTCTTATTAAAAATTATCATATAAAATATAATCAAGAATATTTAATAACTGTATAATATGGAAGAACCTCTTATATGTGAATGCGGTCATGAAACATTTTGGTTTTTCTGGAGTTTTGCTAGATGTACAAAATGTTTCAATGAATATAAAAAAACAATAGAAGAATGGAAATTTGGAGATAGAAATGATCCAGGACCAGAATTTTGGATGAGAAGATTCGATAAAAAGAAAAATCAGTACCATGATAATTGGGAAAAATCAAAAATAAGATAATTGGGAAAAATCAAAAATAAACTATAAAATAAAATAAAATGGCAGAAATAGATCTTAAAAGTATAGAAGAAGCAAAAAAGAAAATAAAAGAACTTAATTTAGATGCTTCTTTAAATAAACCAAAACCTAAAGAAATTAAAAAAGCTGAAAAAGAATTTAAATTAGCAAAAAAAGAATTTGAAGCTAAAAAATTCGATATTGGCGCTCCTAAACAAGCTGATGATATTTATAACTTCGTTATAGAATTTATGGAAAAACATGTTTATTGGACTAAAAATGGTTGGATGGGCGTTATTAGAATGCATGAAGAATTAACAAAAGCTAAAAAAGAGCATAAAAACAAAAAATGTTTTAGAGTTGGTTATCAAGCTCTTGAATTTTTATTTTATGCTTTAACTAATCCCGGTGGAAGTGGTATTGAAAGTGCCAGAGAAGTTGAAAAAGTATCAAATTTATATGCGGAAGTTATTGAATTAACAGGGAAAAAATTAGAAGAATCAAGATTAGAATTAAAAGATATTAACTGGCTTGGCGATAAAGCTGCTTCAATGGCTCAGGGATATTATATAGAAAAAGAAGATGGGACTAAAGAAGCACATGATAAGTTATTTCATGCTCCTTCTATAGAAGATCTTTTATCTAAAAAATAACAAATATATAAAACAAAACAAAAATTAATGAATGTTGAAATATATTTTCAGAAAAATTTAAAATACATAACTCTTATAATTTTAGCATTATTTTTTATTAAATCTTTTCAAAGTTGTAATAGAAATATGTCAATAAGAAAATTAACTAAAGAAAATACTTATTTAGTTGATTCATTAAATGTTATGCATTCTACTGAAAAAACACAATTAATTATTGAATTAGGAGAAGCTAAAGATTCAATACAAGAGTTAAATTATGAAGTAAAATTAGCAAAAAATAAAGAAATACAAGCAAATAAAAGAGCAGATGCAGTTCAATCAACTGCTGAAAAAATAAGAGAAAATACAACAATTAAAATAGAAAATAAATCTAGAACAGATACAGTTTCTATAGATTCTACAAATCGAAAATAAAAATTAATATGAAAAGTATTAGAGATAGTAAAAAACTTTATTGGGGTTTAATAATAACATTTTTTGTATTATATGCATTAGTTGGATTTGTTTCAACTATACACTCAATTACCTTTTTTCAATTAGCAAATTCATTATGGATGGCTGTATTACTTGGTTTTACTTATGAAATTGGTCAAGCATCGGTTTTATTTTCTATTTTAATGACAAAAAATAGACAAAAAATATTACCATGGGCTTTAATGATTTTATTAACTGGATTACAAGTAACAGCAAATGTTTATGCATCATTTAAATTTATGGATAGTAGTGGATCAACAGATTGGACTTATTGGCAACGATCAATATTATTTTGGATGGAGGCAGATGGTCCTGAAATGTTTAAAGTAGTTATTTCATGGATAACCGGAGCATTACTTCCTATTGTTGCATTAGGTATGACTGCTTTAGTGGCTGAAAATCTTAAATTAAAAGATGAGGAAGATGAATTAAAAGCTAAAGAAAAAGATTTAACTCCGCCACCATTACCTGGAAGTGAAGGAGATATTACATTAAAAGAAAAAGTTAAATCAAAAAATTCTATGGATGAGTATATAGAAGAAATGGGTAAGAACACAAAACCAGGAGATTTTAATGATATAAGTAAACATATTGATGATACTATTCAGGAAGATCTAAAGAAAATAAGAGAACAAAAAATTGATTCGTCTAAAGTTGAATCTGTAGTTGCCCCAATAAAAACAAAACAATTAGAAACTCTTAAAAATAAAATTATAGAAAATACAGTTAAAGAAGAATCATTAAATGAAAAAAATACAACAATTGGTGAAGGCGGAATAACTGTTGAAAAACCACATATAGAAATTAATTTAGATCAAAAACCACAAAATCCATTTGAAAAGGTACAACCTCTTCAAATGGAATTATCTGAAGAAGAAAAAAATTTACTAATTAAAGGTAAAATTAATACAGAATTTGAAAAATTAATTCCTGAAATTAAACATGCTGATGAAATAGATCAAACCTTTGATAAAAAAGATTCGATAATTGGAGATTTTGATAAAGATCCAGCAATTGGAAGTTTTGAGAAAAAACCTATAAACAATCAAAGAGGATGGCATCTTAAAAAAGAATTTATTGATACTAATGGTGATGTTTATCATTTTGGTCAATTACAAGAAAAAGATAAAAAGGTAGATGATTCTGAACCATTAAAAAAAGCACAGGGGTAGAGGATAAATTAGAAAAAAAACCCCCTGCCCCGAAAAAACAACGAAAAAAACGGAGAATAGATCCTCTTAAGAAAAAAGATAAGAAACCTCAAATAATTAAAAATTTAGATGAAATTAATAAATTATCTATAGGGGAAGAATTAATTCAGAGCCTCAAAGAAGAACCCAAAAAAATAGATGTAAGTATATATGTCCCGCCTATTAAAGTTGAAGAGATATCACCAGATAAACCTGAACTCACAAAAGAAAACATCTATGCTAGTATGATTAAAGATGGAGTTGAAGTAGTTGATGTAAAAGCAATAGAAAAAAATATAAAAAAAAACCAAAACCTAAAATAAAAAATAGAATGGGAGGCAACCGCTACCATTTTGGAATACCCATAAATCCCGGAGAACATAAAAATTTTGATAAAATTTAAAAAAGAGGTTACCGCCTCTTTTTTAGTATGAATAAATAAATAAAATAACTATATCAAAACATGTCAACTGATGTATTTAATAATCCGAGTAACGATTATATTAATCCAGGTTTAGCACCATGTGCCGGAGTTTCTGATGCTGCACATTTTGAATTTACAAATGATGGAGCTGCTATAGTTAGTGGAGCTGATATTATTCAAATCATAGATCTTTCTAATATTAATATTCCAGTTACAGAATGGTTAGAAAAAAAGAAAACTTTATCAAGTGGAGAAGTAATATATGTTCCAGGATTAACTAAAGGTCTTATGAATAGAACACAATATTTCGATATACCTGCCGCCGGATATGTAGATGCAACTTCTAAATATTTTATGACACTCGATATATCAATTAATTATTATAATAATTTTAAATATTTTAATATAAATGTAGAAGCTAGTGCAAATAATGCATTAAATATAGATATAGATGATGCAATGAATATTGCATTAGGAACTGCTGGAGTAGGAACTACATTAGCATATGATCCATGCGTATTAACTTTTTCCGGAGGTACTGAGGGATACGAATTTAATATAACAAATGTTATATTAACAACTATTGATTCATCAACCATTGATTCATCAACATATATATTAGTAGAAGATACTTCTTCAGCAATCCCATATGCAAAATATCCAAATGGCGGAATGATGGGATATGTGTTAAAAGCAATATATCCTGCCGATGAAAATGGATGTGATAAATGGGTTTATACAAATACTGTTGTAAGTCCGTTTGATGTTTATGAAACAGAAAACGTTTATTATGATGCTAGTTCGCATGAAACTTTCACATTTGATTCTTCTATAGTTTTCCCAAGTTTAACTTTTGATATATCTTGTAATGTAGCAGATATTTCTGTTAATTATGATATTATTCCATTTGAACCATCTTTATATAATCAAGAAGTTCCAAATGATCAAATATATAGTGGATATTATTTTGAAGATTGTAATTATATTGATCAAGCAACAATTGCAATGACATTACATGATTCTTCAACTTTAAGATGTGACTTTTTAGGTACTGGTGGTACCGGAGATGGTACAATAACTTCATCTTATATAAAAGATGGTAGTATAAGATATGTTTCAGATATATCTACCTGTATTTTTTCTAATAGTTATATCATGGGACTTGAAGGTTCGGTTGATTCTATGACAAGAATAACAGATTCTACTATTCAAGGTGGCGATAATAATATATTACAACTAACAATTTTAACCAACTCAACTATAGAATATTGTGATGCATCAAATAATTATGCTTGTGATACAACTTTCTTAGATTCATCAATAGCAGACGGATTTATTTCAGGAGGATGGATACAGAATTCTGATTTATATGATGTTTCGATAAATGATGCTTCATTATTATGTTCTAATATATATAATAGTTCGCTTAATAAAGTTTTTGGGTATGATAATTATTTTGAGGATGCTTTTATTAAAAATTCAGAGTTTAAAAATTCTAGTTTTTATAAAGGAACTACTCTTACAGATTCTTCTATTCAAAATTCATGGACAAACGGAACTTCTCTTACTACTTCGTATATTATTGATACTTCTGTAACTAATACAATTCTTACAGATTGTTCAATTTATACTTCAAGAGTTGCAGATTCATCATTAATAAATTGTACATTATATAATGTAAGTTTAGATCAAGATGACTCTTCAATATATTTAAACGAATGTAGAACTATAATGATAAATGTTACATGTGATTCTTCTATAACTTGGGAATTAGATGATACTTCAGTATATTATCAAAAATATAATAAAGCTATTGAGGTTGGAAGAAGCGCTGAAGGAACATTAACAATATTAAGTGCAGGAGAATATTTAGATTATGTTAATACACATGATTTATGGAATAAAGTCGGAGCTTTTGCATCAAGAATAACAACTGATCCTACTACAACAAATGTTAAAAATTTAGTAGGAGGATTTTATATATTTAATCCACAATTATTTCCTGTTAAAGTAGAATACATATTAATAAATTAAATGAAAGCAAAATTAATTAGAGAATGGGGTGGCGCAGGATTTTCCAGTAGTGGATCATCAATATTTCCAACTAATCGTGGTGGTCAAATGAATCGTGGTGGTTTTGGTGGGGCGTCTAATTTAGGTGGTCCTAATATGATGTATACTTATGAAATTAAACCACTTAATAGACTTTTACAGCCTAAACAATCTGATCTTGAAGAAATGGAAATAATTCATAATGGAAATATTATTGAAGGGGAAGAATTAAATAAAAAAGATGGGAAAATATATATTGGAACTATTATAAAAATAGTTAAATCATCCACTGGAACATTAAATTATTATTTAATTATAGATGAACGAAATAGTATGAAAATAAAAATTGATCCTACAACTGCTACACTTCTTAGTGGTAAAAATTTTGTGGATGTAAGAAAT
>Ga0307928_10002194_pt1 | contig 14987 bp, 13 predicted proteins | sample AceLakmetagen232_FD_201815 | JGI IMG/M metagenome (GOLD analysis project Ga0307928, IMG submission 201815) | Saline water microbial communities from Ace Lake, Antarctica - #232 | ecosystem: Environmental > Aquatic > Non-marine Saline and Alkaline > Saline | place: Antarctica: Ace Lake... | reverse complement strand
ATATAATTACATACAATACAAAAAAGAAAATAAAGCACTTAAAGAATAATCTAACAAATAGATGTAATGGACCAATATCTATAATTGAAGATGGTAATATTCTTACTGAACAATGTCTTCTTGTTATAAAAGTACCAGGAGAAATGAAACCAAATGAAATAGAAATTAGAGAATTAGTAAGGAAACATGGCTTAGCCCATAATTTACAATTTATATATAATTAAAAAACAACTAATCATAATGACAGAACAAGAATATTTAGATATGTTTAAGAAAATACAAAAGGATGATAATACCGAAGAATTGAAACCATTAAATGAAACACCAAATACAAAAAATCCTTGGCAATCATTAAATGAAACACCAGACACTAAACAATATGAAATAAATGAAAATATTAATGATGGTTGGGGAACACAAGCATTCGAAACAGAAACAAGAATAAATGGTGTATCACAAAGAAATAATCAACAACAATACCAACAACCTAGAAGTAGAAGACCACAAAATGATCCAAATGGACTAAACCAATTCTTACCAGAAGAAAATCTAAACGAAGTTGTTCAACATAATACTATTCCTGAACCAACACAAATCAATGAATCTGTACAAGATGCTGATATTGTTTCTGTTGAAATGTTCAATAAAATAAATGAAAATGCTATGCTAACACTAGCAGGCAGATCCACACAAATTATTCAAAAAACAGACACATCTAAAATAATCAACCAAGACGATAGAAGAATAAGAAATATAAACAGTTAATTTTTTATTCTTCTATTTTTCCTTATTTTTGTAATACAATTTTAAAAATAAAAACAAAAATGGCTATTTTCGGTTTTAATCATTTAATATATAATGGTATAAAAATAATATACCAAATGTTAAAAGCCATTAAAATAAGATTATATCTTTCAACTGAACAAGAAATTTATATAAATAAACTTCTTGGTTCTTACCGGTTTATATACAATCAATGTCTTGACTTTAAAATTAAAAAATATAATAATCATAAAGAAACAGCAACATTCAAAGACTTAGGGAAACATTTAACATCTCTTAAAAATGAATTTGAATGGCTTAGAGAAAGTCATTCGAAAGTTCTACAACAATCATTAATTAACTTAGAACAAGCTTATAAATCATTCTTTAAAAATGGAAATGGCTTTCCTAAATTTAAATCTAAACACCAAAAGAAACAATCCTGTCGTTTCCCTGTAGATGCTATCATGGGTGTTAAAGGAAACAGAATTAACATAACAAGAAAATTAAATGATATACATTTTAAATGTTCTAAAAGAGATGAAAGAGAATTAAATAAATACCAAGATAAAATTAAATCTGGTACACTATCTAAAACCAAATCAGGCAAATATTATTTTTCTATTTTAATTGATACAAAAATTAAAAAAGAATTACCTGATACAGATAAAATAATTGGAATTGATTTAGGGATCAAAGATTTTATAGTTGATTCTAATGGGGAAAAGTTTGAAAATATAAAAGTTATAAGAAATAATAAAACTAAATTAGCTAAATTACATAGAGAGCTATCAAGAAAACAGAAAAATAGTTCTAATAAAAATAAAGCAAGAATTAAACTTGCTAAATTTCATGAAAAATTAAATAATATAAAAGAAAATTATCTACATAAAGTTGTTAATCAATTACTTAGTGAAAACCAAACTATTGTAATGGAAGACCTTAACATAAAAGGAATGATGAAAAATCATTGTTTAGCTAGATCAATTCAAGAATTAAGTCTTTATAGATTTAAGGAAATGTTGGTTTATAAGGCTAAATGGTACAACAGAGATATTATACAAGTAGATAAGTTTTTTCCTTCAAGTAAAAAATGTAGTTGTTGTGGCGAAAAGAATATCAATCTCACATTATCAGATAGACACTGGAAGTGTCAATTCTGTGGCTGTGAACATGATAGAGACTTTAATGCTGCAACAAATTTAAGAAATGAAGGTTTAAGAATATTGGGGCTGAGTTCGTCCTTAATGCCTTTGGAGGGATGATCAATAGATCGCCTGATGAATTAGGAAAAGAAAGTAGGTCATGTATTTTATATGATTTTACGGAACTATAAACTTATTATAAATTATAAAATATAAATATATGGCTGATTTAAGTGTAGAATATAAAAACTTTATAGATAAACAAATCCTTTGTATAAAATCAGATTTAACATATGGTATTATAAAAGGAAATGGGTATAAAGTAATTGAAATCAAAGAAAAAGATGATAAATTTTATGCAATAATTATCAATGACAAAAAACAAAAAATTGGTTTTGGTATTGATACATCAGGACATTTCCTTGGATTGAAAGAAAGTCTCATGAAATTAAGGGAATTAAAATTGAAAAGAGCATTAGGTGAAAATTTGGATAATTAATAATACAAAATTCGGTTACAAAAACAACTCAAAAGAATGGTCAAATAATATGTTTGATTATTTTGATAATGAATTCCTACCACTTCTTACAAAACAATATAAATCAGATGATATAGTTGTTCATCTTGGTAATGTTTTCAACAACTCAGAAAATCTTAATACTAAAATATTAAATAGAACTATTGATTTATTCGAGAGAATAAGTAATATTTGTACTTTATATTTAATGGTTGGTCATAATGACCGAGTAAATGATAATAATATAAATACTTTTAAGGCTTTAGAAAAACACAAAAATATAGAAATAGTCAAAGATTGTCTAAATTTAATACATAAAGATAAGAAAATAAAACTTATTTCTTGGTGTAATAATCCACTGAAACACATGACAAGTGATATAAATTTGGTAAATATAGAACTATTAAAAATAGATGAACGTTTACTTAAAAAAGGAAAAATATATTGTGGTTACTATGATGACAAGAAATTATTAGGAAATTGCACTTTAGTTGGTTCCCCTTATCAATTCAATGATAGTAATGATAAAGGTATTTATATAATTGATGTCGAAAATAATAAAGATATATTTATATCAAATAAAAAAAGCCCTGTATATAAAACTATTGAAATAAATGAAATTGAAGAAATTGAAGTAATTGATGAAGATTTTGTAAATAAGAATAATGTAAATATTTTAATAAACAAAAAACTCATAGAAACAAAAGAAATTAAAACTAAAATTTTATTATCAAAATATAATTTCAAAAAAATAGATTATTTTGATTCAGGCACTGAAGAAATAGAAGAATTATCAGATAACACATCAACTACAATCGAAAAAATGATAAGAGATAAAATAAAAAATTCCGATAATAAAATATTATTATCAGAATTTGAAAATATTATAAAAATATACAAAGATAAATATTAAAGAACAATAACTCTATCGAACTCTTTACCTAATGTCATTTGTATTTTTCGCTTAACTACTTTATTCCATTCACCATCCCATCTTTCATCACCAACAACACTCAATTTGAAACTAGCAAATTGTCTATCTATAGCATAATCTGGAACATTACTTCTATCAACACCACAAACAATATCATTATTTATTCTTGATTTAGAAACCTCTGGATCTGATGGTAATACAACAGCAATTTTTTCATTACCTTTGAATTTTTTAAGAAATTTTCTTCTACTTTTACCAACAGTATTAGTAGCATCAAGTATTGTATAGCCATAAGTATCCATATTATGTTTCAGTCTATTTGGTAATAAATTCATCCAAATATGTGGTTCTTTTGTATGGTTATTTACATCACCTGTCAATTCTCTCCTAATATCATCAGGACATACTATCAAATCACACAATGTTATATTGTATTTAATTAATGTATCAGAAATTTCAGGAAAGTCATTTAAAAACCCATCATTAAGATATGTAGATTTACCGCTTCCGGATATACCTACGAAAAATATTATTTTATTTTTTTTTATAAAGTTGTCCATTTTTGTTTTCATAAAGCAAATATAAGAAAATTTTTCCAATAAAAAATTCTTTGATATCATTTTTGTTTATATATAAATAAAATATAATAAATTATTATGGGAATTGAAGATGAATTTGATGAATTTCTTAATGAAGAAACAATCAAAAAAAGTGAAGAAAAGAAACAAAAAGAAATTGAAAAAGAAGATAATTACAAAAGAAGTAAAGATGAAATAAAAGACAGTGTTTCAGAATTACAAGGAAACATAAATTCTATGTTAGAAGAAATTGACTTACCTGTAGATCAACTTACATTATCAGATGACATGTTACCTAGTCTCGAAATTAATGTAGAAATACATGATTATAAAAGAAACATTAGAGAGCCTTGCAAATCTATATCTTGATGAAGATACAATGAAAAACAAGAACATCTACAAAATCATTAAAGATGATTCTGATCAATTATCAGTACTAAACTTCTCAATATCATGTGCAAAAAGAGCACTAATTAGTTGTATGAAACAATTAGATATGGGCGTAAATGACCCAGAAATGTATCAATCTGTAGCTCTTTTCCAGAAAGAGATGCGTGACACAATTAAAATGGCATATGATATACAAAAGAAGATGAAAGACTTCTATAAAGAATTAAAAGAAGAATTAGCTGATATAAATACTGGTACAGAAAAAGTAAAAGATGATGATAATGATACATTTACAGTAATTGGTGATCCAAAATTATTAAATGATTTATTTGATAAATATAAAGATGATCCTACATTATTAACTGATATGATGAATGATGAAAAGAAAAAAGACTAACAATGTTAGTCTTTTTCTTTTTATTTTATTTTTCCTGTTTTTTTATCTATCTGTCTAATATCATTAGACATAATTGTTCTTTTATTCATTTGTTCCTCTGTAGGAGTGAATTCTTTTTCCTCTCTATCTCCCCAAACCATCTTAATATCATTCCAAGGAATTCCAGACAAATCTTGAATAATTTTATTCTTAAATAAGTCACCAAATTTAATACCTACATATGATTCTGGTTGTTTTGCTTTACCAAATATATTAGAAATACTACCTATTCCTATATGACCACCTGCTTTTGTAGTAGTATTAGGCATAAGATTTATGTTATAATCAAAATAATTCTCAAAGTTTTTAAGTAAATTTTCTGTATATTTGCCTAAATTATCAATATTTTTTCCTTCTTTTGTTTTAGGAAGATATTTTTTTGGATATTTACCTAATTTATGAAAAGAAGCTATTTGCATAGTATTACCATATTGTAACATCATCCAAAAGATTGGTTGTTTTGCTTTATAATATACTTTATCACCTTCAACTTCAACTGTACCAATTATACCTTCGACATCACTATCTTTAACATCTTCTAATGGCTTAAATGTTTCATGATTAGAATATTGTCCTATGTCACCTATAAGTTCCATTCTTTCACCATCCTTTTCTTTAAGTTCTTTATATAATGGACTATTATTAACAATATGATATTTTATTGTTGGAATAATTCCATCTTCTGGAGATAATATATCTTGTTCTAAAATAGTTCTAATTCTAATTGCATTTGCCCAAGTTCCTGATGGAACAAATACTAATTGTCCTAATATTTGATATCCTGGTAATTTTATCTTTTCACCATAATTTGTTTTTTCTGAAAATTTATCTATAAATTCATTCTGATTTTTGACATATTCTTTAGTTGGACTTGAACCTCTTGTTCTAGTATTAACCTGATCTAATCTCCATTTAGCATCATCAACAAAACCTTTCTCAAGATCTTTTAGTTTAGGATCATTTGTATCTTTCAAATGTTGAATATATGCTGGAGAATCACCTCTACCATTATCTTTCAAAAAACCAGCATCTTTTGCCATTTTAGTTAATGCAAATGGACTACCAATAACACCAATGTTATTAGCTGGATATAATTCCTTAAATAATGAGAATATTTTATATATTGAAGGACTCATATCTGTTGTATTTGCAACAACTTCAATGAATGTTTTAAAATCACTTCTTTTTAATAATTGGTTGAAAGCAGCAGCAAATTCTAATTTATTTTCCTTTTCACTTGGCTCAAAATCCATTACATCTTTTACATCTACACCATGTTCATCATATTTTGCAGAATCAACCATATCAATAATATCTGTTATCATTGAATCTGATGGTAATCCTAATTGATCAATTATACCTTGATATGCACTTGTTGTACTTGTTTTAACTGATGCTTTACCTTTATAATCACCCTCATGAAATTCCCCATGATGATCCATGTATACATCAATATCTTCCATATCTTCAGCATAATCGAGTGCGATATTTATATATTTTGGATCTAAATTTGTTGTTGACCAGCCTTCTTGATAATTTACTATTCCATATCCCATAATCTCAAACCCTTTAGATTCTAAATAGTTTTTCATTATTATGGCACTGTATACACCATCTAAATCATCATGAAAATATATCATGACTTTCTTTCCATCTTTTCCTTTTTTTATCCAATACTCTTCACTATTTGGAATTCTAGGAGCATTTTCAAACAATTTATTTGTTAATTGTGTAAAAATATTATAGTTTTTTAACATATTTAGGTATTATTTTTAGTTATATACTATATATAAAATCAAAAATACCAAAATCAAAAAAGCCTGATTAAAAATCAGGCTTTTTATATTTTTGTTTATGGAGAATTTCTTTTACTTTAATAATTTAACTAAATCATCATTTAATAATCTAAGAACTTTCTTATTACCAATCTCTACATCAGGTATATTTTTGATAATAGAATAATGATCTGTACCTTCTACAATTATATCAGAAAATACATTTTTTAATTTCTCATTCCTCTTATAATAATCTACAAGGGTATTAACAAATTCATTTAACTTAATATCTGCATCAGTATTATACTTAACAATAACTAATGAATTATTAGATTCAGTAACTATATAATGTAATTTATTTTTACTTATACCATTACTTTCTAATAACTTCAATGTCATTGATGGTTTATAAATACTTGGAAATTTAGCCACCTTTCCATCAAAAGAAATATTCTCCATCTTAGGTTCTGGAGACTTAGCATCTTTCAAATTTACATCTTTTGCTTCTGGATCTTTCACTTTAGTTTTAGCAATAGACTTCTTTACTGTTTTATTAACAGGTTTATTAGATGGTACTATTACTTTGTTTTCTAATGTAAAATCACTAAATTTCTTCAACATTAATTAATTCTTAATTTTTTATATCACTTGAGATTGTCCACCTTGTGATTGTCCACCTTGTGATTGTCCACCTTGTGATTGTCCACCTTGTGATTGTCCACCTTGTGATTGTCCACCTTGTGATTGAATATTTATGTCTAATTGTGCTTGACCATCTTCTCCTTGGATTTGAATTTGTGCTTGTCCATCTTCTTGTGCAGGAATTTCTTGAGCTGTTGCTTGTGCTTGAATATTCTCACCATCTTGACTTTGGATATCTTGTATTTGTGACTGAGGCTGAGCCTGTACTTGAGATGTTTCATATTCAGAACCTAATAGAATAGATACTGGTAAATTCTCAATATTCATAAATGTAGTTGAAATATAATCAATGATTTTCTCAGCAATAATATTCTCACCATATAATTCAGTCATATTTTGTCCACTCTCATCTTTAATCTTCTTAATATAAGACTTTACTAATGATTTAGGTATTTGTATTGCTTTAATAACTTCATATGCATCATTTTGACTAATTACATTTTCTGTTACAAGAGAAGAACCTTTTTTTAGGTCTTTAAAATCTTTAAATTCTCTTAAATTTTCCATAATTTGTGTTTATTTTTTATTATATATTAAATGTAAAAACTGGTTTTTTAGAATCTAATTATATTATAACCAATTCCAATTTGTATACCTGGTCCATGAAACAATTGATTATTTTTACCAAATACCGCACTATAACCAAATGATACATTTAATGAATATTTTTTAGGTTTAGATGATTTACTATTATTCTTCATATAATCAGTTACATTAGCACCTTGTATGTCTGTTATAATTAACTTATTAGAACTTGGTGTTATAAATATTCTATCTATACCATCTTTATCTTTCTTAATACCTGTTGTTAACCTAAAACTCAACTTAGTATCTATAAATTTTGTAATACCAGGAATTATATTTAACCCCATATCACCATCATCTTTCAGAAAACTATTCACAGAAAACAATGATTTTCCTTTAGTTGATATTATACTATCTTCAGAAACATAATCAAAATCTAAAGAATAATGATTTTCACCCAATTCAGCAACAACATTCTTAACAGAACCAGTATCTCTATATTCAATACCAGAATTTATTATAGTTGTAACTTTACCACCTTCATCTTTAATAGCCTTAAATAATTCAGGATTATATTTTTCCAATTCTTCTTTACTCATCTTTGCTATAGCTTTATCATAACTAACTTCACCTTTCTTATTTTTATATATTTCTACAGAATCATTTAATGCCTTCATATTTTGTTCAGTTCTTTTAGCTTCAATTTTAATCTCATTTTTTAATTGTCTATTAGCATCACATGTTTGAAGTAATACTATAATCAATATAGCACAACCTAATATTAAAACAGCTTTCCAATTCTTAATTATAATTTGTAGTATTTTCATATTATTATTTTATTTTTATTCTTGTGTCCTTATTATAGGCGGACCAACTATTGTTTTTTCTTTTTTATCAGATTTATCCCAAGGAGGCGAAATATAATATTCTTTTTTCTTAATTAATGAATTTATTAATTCATTCATGTTCAATATTGTAGTTCTGCTTCTAAGTGGCGCTTCATTTGTTTGTCTACTAGGCACATTAAGATTTGAGAAACATAATCCTCTAAAAAAATCATCATCACTAAACCAATTACCATCTCTCCATATTCCATAAAAATTACCTGAATAGAAATTACCACCATTCCACTCATTAGAAAATACAGATGTATCTTGATCACCTAGATTAAATGATTTTATAGATAACCCAGCTTTTCTTTCAAAATTATCAGTATCTGTTTCCAATACCATATTAACATCTCTTAATAAGTATTTTGCTGAATTTGTTATAGGTAAAGAAGGATCACCATAATTTGCAGGATAACCATCATTATTCAAATCTAATAACCTATAACATTGATCAACTTTACCAATTAATGTTGGTTCATATATATACCCTTTCTTACTAGAAAAAATCTTATTAAATACTAGTTCCCTATAACCAGTATAAGTTCCACTCTTACTGACTATCAATGTTGCTGGACCAGTAAATCCATCTGATTTTATAAAAAATTCTGTACCTACAGCAGCGTCACCAACACCAGTTATAGTATCATTTTCATCATAAAAATACATACTTGTTCCAATAACACCACCTTTATTATATGGTCTTGTTGGTGGTATTAACTTATTATCAGAAATAAATGGTAATATTTCTATTGCCTTACCATATATACCTATTGCAGGGGACTCTATCAAATATGATGTTCCGCTATTTGTTATACCTGTAAAACTACTATCCATATATGTTTGTACCCATATATTATCAGGATCAAAATTATTACTATCCCATTTAGAAACAAAAAAATTATCATCATACCTAACATCAAACCAAGCATTATTATCAATACCATTTGGTAAATTTGCAACACTAGTATTAACTTGATATAATCTAGTTGACTTTTTAAAATTAATAATAGTATTTGCTCTAACACAAGTACCTTCTATTATATCACTATCGATATTTTTAATTACACCTTCAGTAAATTCTACATCAACTCCTGTCAATTCATATGTATCACCACTATTTAATAAATATGTTTCATTAAACAAATACTGATCTATATTATCATATAAATATATATTTGGTGTTTCTGCTGTTTCTGCTGGTGGTGGATTGTCATATAAATACATTCCTATCCAATCTTCAACAATTCTTTTTATAGTAAATATAGTGCCTGGTATACTATCTTTTTTAATATAATTTAATTGATTATCTGTTATAACATAAACAGGATCATTTATTTTCCAAGGGCTTGGTAATTTTGTAGGCATATCATATAATGAATTTCTATCACTATCAATATCAATATCTACTCTATTAAAACTTGATGTATCTGTTATATCTTGTTCATTTGTTGATATATCCCATTCATCCAAACCATAAGTATAACCACTTGTTGCACCACTCAAATTAAATTCAGTTGCAGTTGGTCCTGGATTTAATGTGACTGTTACTTCATTAGGTGATGTAAATGATAAAATATAAACTTTACCTATATATTGGTCACTATACACATATAATGTACTACCTGTAGTTGATGTTCCGCCTGATTTCATTTTATATGTTATAGGACTTGTTGTGCCTGTATTTATTATTATATTATTACCAATAGTGCCAGCAAAATCAAAAGTATGAGGATCAATAACAAATATATGACCATACATTTCATCCATTCTTTGATCTATCAACATTCTATTATTTTCTATATTTGTTGCTTTAACAGGTGCATCATAAACCAAAGTATAATTAACTCCTTCATATGGTTCATCACCATCCAAATAATTCAATTCATATGATCTAACATGACATATCTGGAAATTTATTGTTGTATCTGGAAGAGTACCTTCATGATTATCATATTCTAACCATGTTTTTTCTAATTCAACTATATCATCATAATCATATTTTATTGGATCTGCAACATAATCACTCCAACCACCTTTATATATGTCTGTATTTACTTTCAATCTTAACCATTCTGATGGTCCTGTTGCATCAATTATATCTTCAACATTTAAACTAAAATAATTTAATTTTGCAATATAATAATTATTATTTTCTACCAATTTCAATGTATCTGAGATATAATAAAATGAATTTAGTCCTGAATTTGTTGTTGTTCCACTTCTAAACTCTAAATAATTATCATAACCAGAATCAAATTTAGGAACTATATCTTCTTTTAACCAGTTTACGCCAGAGTTTGTATAACCTGAAAATTCATCATAAGGATACCATAAACTGTTATTATTATCATAAAACCATGGTGGTGGCACACTATTCACTTGCCATCCTGTAAAACCAGTAGGTAATGGATAACTACCATAATCATCTGAATCGTTTACAGAATTTGGACCATGAAAATGTATATCAATATATATCGGTACCTCATCAGATGATGTATAATTAAATGTTGGCATAGGCCTAACAGAATATCCAGCATTTGCATCTGACCAAACATTTTTATAATTTTGATCATATGCCTCAATCATTTTATCACCAGTATAATTATACATTTCTTGTATCTTATCAAATCTAAATATTAATGATATTGATTTTTTAGTGTCACTTACTTTATAACCTAAATATTTATCAAAATGATTGTTGGATTCTTTTGTAAGAGTATTACCATCATATTCTCCTCTATAATATCTATCTAAAAAACTCTTATATAAATTATTACCTTGTTCTGATGTATCAAGTACACCTTCTTTTTTAAAATCTACAATACTAACATTAATTGATTGATCTAAAAAGAATATCATATCTTGTAAATATCTATCTCTTTGTTCAGTTGTACCACCACTAAGTATATCTAATATTAATACAAAGTGTGATGGTATTATTTTTGTATTAGGATTTATATAACTACTATCTGACCATGATTTACCAGATTCTAAACTATTGAAATCAATACCAGACTCATTCCATAAATCCAAATTATAATCCAGTATTGTTGTTGTTGTATTATTTATTGGGCTCCATTCATCAGTTATATACAAATTATCATCAAATGCATTTAATTCATTATATTGTCCCTGTCCTCCTGTTTGTTGTGAAGTTGTTATTATTAATGGATGTATAGATGATAAATTATATTTTTCACCAAATAATTTTGCACTATCTCCTGCAATAGAACCATCATAATCTGTTGTTCCGCTTGTTATACCTGTATAATATTCAATTGAGTTATTAAATGCTACAAACTCATCATATACAACATCATTATCTCCAGGCTTACCAAAATCACCACTATTGAAATTACCACTATACCATGAATTAGTATGCGTTCCTTCAGAAATACGTGGTGTAGCATATACTACCATATTATTAAAATCTCCACCATATATTTCAACATCACCACCTAATGTATTATAAGAATCATCTAATTTACCATTAAATACTCCATTGTTTATTATTACTTTTATAGCATTTTGAAGAGTACCTTCAAAATTACATTTGTTATAAACTCCTCCATTTATAATAAAATTACCTTCTAACTTACCATCATCTTTACTAAAAACAAAACCAAAATCACCAAAAGTATATTCTTCAAATTCAAGTGAAGTATTTATAAAATTTTCTCCAACTTTTATTATAGATTCATATGGTATTATTGTATGTCCACTATAATAATCTCCTCCTGTATTTGTTTTTGGATCATAATTATCATCTTTACTCAATAAATCTATTGGATCATCAGGATCATCTATATTAACATCACGATATCTTATACTAGATGTATTAAAAGAATTCAAATAAACAGATAAAACATTTCTATTTATATCAGTATAAAATATATCATTTTTATCTAAATCTATATAAATATTTTTTTCAGTAATACCAGTAAAATCTGTAGCACCAGTAGTTACTTCTAAATATGTATTCTCTCTAAATATACCAAGTGTACCATTATATGATACAGCTTCTTCTTCATATTCTTTTGTTATAAATAAACTAAATTTACAATTTGTGCATTTATCAACTTTATATGTCTGTGGTATCCAAAAATTTAAATTTTCATAAACACCACCACTTATAGAATTTTGATTACCAATAAATACTCTATTCGATTTTCCAACAATTGATCTATCTGTATCATAAATATTTGGTGAATTTAAATCACAATTATTTATAAATATTCTAACACCTTCATATACATTAGAAGAAATATTTATATTATTAATACTAACATATTTATCGAAATAATCACTTATTTGTGTTGATATATAACCATTTATTTTATTTCTACCATCATAATATTGTATATTACAATTTTCTAAAACACAACTATTTATTAATGTTGATTTATTCTTATTCATTATATAACCACCATCAATTTCTCCTTTTCTAATAGAAACATCTATTAATATTCCATCCTCCATATTTATATTTAATATTGTCGAATCTAATATTACTCCATTCTTCATTCTGCCTTTTTTCCAATTCGTTCTTATGATTATTCCACCATTAAAGTTACCATCTTCCCAATCAGTATATACATATTTTTTTGGATCAGTATCTATAATATTACCATCTTCGTCTCTTCTTGTTATACCCATAGATGATTCATATGAAGAATATAATTTATTACTAATAGTACCACTAGAATTTCCATTACTACCGAAAATACCATTATTAAATGTTCCTGTTATCCATTTATAACTATCCCAAATTCCATTATTAAATATACCATCATGCCATATTGGACTATTATCAATAGAACCAAAATAACCATTAACAAAAACACCATCATACCAATGAGTTAAATCAAATATATAACCTGTATCTGGATCACAATCAAAGAAGCCATTATTCCATAAACTTTCACCAAGTGATATTATATCTTTATGATAACCACCATCAATTTCACAATTATCATATTCACAATTATCAAAATAACCATTGGTTATTGATTCTCCATTATTTGTAAAACTACAATTTGTAAAATTACCATTATCTATTCCACAATTTGAAAAATAATATAATATTGTTTCAGATAAATTATAAAAATATGAATATCCATTAGAAACTCCAATTATTGTATTATTTAATGTAAAAAAATATGTAACATCTTTTGTATCTTCATCATATGTTGCGTTTTGTGATATATAATTACTATCATATTTATCTTTTATATCTGTTTCAAAAATTTTACCACCTAATATTACTGATTGTATCCATATTATATTATTTTCTATTTCATCAACATTCATATTAACATCCTTTATCAATGTACTATCTATTTCACCTTTACTAAAATTTATATTGTTACATGATACTTTACTTATATAATGTTCTCCTAATATTTTTTCATTTATATTCTCATTTTTTTCTAATATATCAGTTATTAATTTATCTATAACTATAACATTCTTATTTTTATCAACATATATAACTGTATATCCTTGTGTTTCTACAGAATATAATGAGTCAGAAGATTTTGATATCTGATAATTATCTAATGTTATCTGATCACCTGTCATATCTTCTATTTCACCATCTAATGTTATAAATATATTATCACCTATTTCTATATGAGAATCAATTTCTGTATATAACATAATATAATCATTACTTGAAAGATTGAATATATCTATCTTAGGCAATAATTTTACTGCATTTATAGTTCCAACATCATCATATCTAATTGTCATTAAAATTATATTTTTTTATTATATATTAAATTAAAACCACTGAAAGATTATATATAATAAAAAATATTTCTACACAAATGATACTAAAAGACATAGACAAAAATATAGATGAACAATTTGTTAATGATTATGAATTAATAAAAGATTTTATGGAGAATGTAAATAAAACATTAAAAAACTTATCTATAGACAAAATATATAATTATAATCAATTTTGTACAGATATAAAGATAAATATCATGGCTCTTATCGATGATGAAATAGAAGAAATAACTACAAACACATTATTAATAGCATTAAATAATATGATCAAATATAAAATATTGGAAGATGAAAATTATGAAGAAAAAATAAAAGATTATTTCAATGATCCAGAAAGAGTACTGGATGATATAAACTTATTAAAACTTAAAAATTTTGGAAAAAAACCACAATAAAAGTTTTATATATAATACTTTAAGGCAATTTAGGCAATTTAATGAATTTAGAAAATTTTAAGGCAATTATGAACATTTTAACAAAGAACACAAATATTTCCCGTAGAATATTCCCGCAATTATTTTCTTGTCTAAAACCTTTAAA
>Ga0307928_10002193_pt1 | contig 14991 bp, 31 predicted proteins | sample AceLakmetagen232_FD_201815 | JGI IMG/M metagenome (GOLD analysis project Ga0307928, IMG submission 201815) | Saline water microbial communities from Ace Lake, Antarctica - #232 | ecosystem: Environmental > Aquatic > Non-marine Saline and Alkaline > Saline | place: Antarctica: Ace Lake... | reverse complement strand
AATCTCATTAGTGACTGACATACCGTTCCTTTAATTGCTTATTCTCTAATCTAAGCAAGCGTATTTCTTGCCGTAATTCTCTTTGTCCATTTAGTAAGCCGTCCACTTTTTGTTCAAGCATCGTAAGCTGAGTATGTCCATCAATGCTAATAAGTTGTAGATTTTCAAGTCTATTATCGTCTCTGGTATGGTTTTTATGGTGGACTATTTCCCAACTCTGTAAGTTTCTACCAAGATTCTTTGCTATAACTAGGCGATGTTCTGCAACATACCCACTACGGTTTATCATAGAGTAGAAAAAGTCATCGGGATAAAGTTTAATTAATACATAACCATGTGACTTCTTCCTTCCCCCATTCCAACGGTAGCTTCGTTCACCCTTGCGAGACTCTGACATCTTTCTTAAACATTCAGGGGTTTTGAGTCCGCACGAATGACATCGTAATCTTGCGGGGAATCCCTTAACCAACTGAACCCACCGCTCTTGACCACAATCTATGCACCTAGACCAAATATATTTACCTGACCCTGTTTTGCCAATTTGGTTTGCTTGTTTTATCTCTCCAATCTCAAGCACGCTTGCGACTCCTCTTGCTCTTTTTAGGTTTTATGGTTTTAGTAACGCCAATATCTCCGCTTCCAAGGTCTGTATCAACTGGTTGAACTCTGTCGCTACTGTCACTCATTGCCTCACTTTCACCATTTGGTGAAATGCTGTTTTCCAGTGAATCATCTTTTGGTAGTCCTAATATCTTGGCTCTGTAGTTTATCCCTGCCTCACAGTCACATATCTGGCACTGTAGTCCTGCTTTGTCTAGTTCAATAAAACCCCTGTCACGACACTTCTCACAATTCATTTATTTCTCCTTTAGACGATATTTCTTATCACCCATTGCTACAGTCACTTCTGCCTCTAATTCTACCTCAATACAGGACGGGACTACATCTAATTCAACCTGAGGTGGTCTATGAGGAAGGTTAACCAAGCGTAGACCCACAAGAATACTACTAATCTCCTTACCATCCAGTGAAGTATGTCTAGCACCCTCTTCATCTTCCCATATTCTTAGCTTCATTTACTTCTCCTATATCTGCCTACCAGCAAAGCCTATATCTTTTAGCTCTGCCCTCAAGCTATCTGGTATGCTATCCCATGCTAATTGTGTCGCCTTATGTGTTTTCTCGGGGTCTGTAGTATGGACACAAAGCACAAAGGTATTTATATCTTCATCATAATATAGAAGCCTTCCCGCAGCCCCAAGTCTAACTGTATTCAAGCAATCGCTCAACTTTTGGTGTAGCTCCTTTATCTCCATTTACTCACTCCTTTAATGATTCCCTGAATTGTTTTAATACCTTGGCTAGTTTAATATTGGGGTTGCTCTCTTCTGATTTACTTAAAGCAGCTAACACCTCCGCAGGGTCGTTCACCCCTATTGTCATTAGCGCCATTTGTTTAACATCATCTGAATACGCTAAGTCGGGTATGGCCGTAAGTATAGTGGAAAGAGCTTGAGCAGCTTGGAATACGTCTTCAGGTGCTATCGGGGGGAAGTCCATATCTACATACCACTCAGTTTCAGGTATTTTGTTATAAGCTAAAACAATCTCGTTTATATCCTTATAAACATCCTTCCATACCGCTTGATACGACTGGAACATCTTTAACATTGGTAATTCTACCGTCTTGGCTGTTGCTAGGTTTCCGATTGATATATCACCGAAGTATTGCTCAGGAATACCAACAGCAGCACATACTTGGAGCTTAATCATCCTGCCATCTTGATAGGCTGCGCTCGCACCCGTCTCAGTTTTAATCGGTGTAGTATCCGCCCCTAAGTTCTCAGTTATTAAAGAGCCCGCGTTTACTTCTTGACCATCAGTCTTATTCTTTATGTTGTCTACTTGAGCTTGTCCACCTGTGACTTTGGTCTTCCATGCAAACTTAGCTAACGCTAGCATTACAGCAATTCTGGAGCTTAGGAATTTAGTATAATACTTCATCCAGTTTAGCGCGGGTAAGAGTAACGGATTGCCTCGTTGTGAAATCGTATTATAAGATAGATGATAAACTAAGGCGTCTTCTGTATATTGAACCGCCTTACCTTGGCTATCTATTCCTTCTGTTCCTTTCTCGTTGGATGATGACCTATAGTATTCTGTATGTCCTTGACTCTGTGCGTCTGTCCACTCTCTCTTGTAGAATAGGACGGCTTCCTGATCGCCGGGGTCTGTTATAATCTCTGTTATCTCTAATGGGTCAATCCACCGTATCTTAACCTCTCCTGAAGCACCTAAGAATAAGGCAAAGAATACCTCTCCATCAATCAAACACTTATTAGATGACTTGCGTTGTCCCTGTGCCCCTAATACGCTTTGATTAGATTTGTTATTCCAGAAGCCCTCAATAACCTTTTGAGCTGATTTATTATCTTCATCTACACTCCACACCATCCCAGTGCCAAAGGTATAGTCAGTCCATAGCCTAATAGACTGCTTGCCTAATGGGTCTTTGGTTGAGTAGAGACGGGATAGTTGTATATTAGTGATACGCTCTGCTGAACTTATAACATCCATTGTGGTGCCGCTTAGGTTAATCCAGCCGGCATCTTCTAAAGCTAGGGACTTCTCAACACTAGCGGTCGCTTCCCTCATTAAAAGCTCTAATTCGTCTCTAGGTGCTAATTCTCTTAATCGTTCTTCCATTATAACTCTAACCCTCTAACTAGCTCCTTATATAGCGTAATAGACAATCGGCTGTTAATCGCCCATAATCTTCTAGGGTTTCCCCTGCCGTTTCGCTGGCACTTAGAAAGTGCGTGGGGTCTTCCCTCTTCCGTCTTTCCCATTCCTTAAAACCGTGTATGATTTGTTCCCTAGTAACCTTAGGTTCCTTCATTTTATACTCCTTCTATAATTCCAACCCTTTTACTAATTCCATTGAATCATACGTTCTAATTACTTCTTCCGGTTCAGGTAATTCACTGTACCCCATTACATAGTACCGTCTGGAATCCATACCGTGTGAGAAGTTATGCGCTGTCTTCTCTGTTAATTTCCCGTTCTTGTCTGGCGCATACCTGAAGTTCCTCTGTTCCTTGATACACTTCGTAGAATCTTTAGTCCAGTGCTGTTTATATTGTCTGACTTTCTGGTGTCCATACTCTACACTACCCGGCCCTTTGGGGCATCCTTTAATATTGAACCCTAGTCTATAAATCTCTTCTATTGATTTAGGCTCTGCGGAATCAGCCCATATCTCGTCTTTCTTGTCCACACCTAATTCAATCATTTGTTCTGCTATGTCTTGGTTGGTTAATCCTACATCAAAGATTAACTCTTCTGAGTATATCTCGTCAGGGAATATTCTATGTCTTGTTAATACTGAAGGGTCTCCTGAAAACCCGAAGTCTAATCCGTACCCTAATTCCCCTTGATTCGGTAGTTCATCAACCTGGCTAAAGAATGGGTACACCAGACCCTCTATCTTACCTATCAAGCCCAACCCGTATATGTTCCACCAGTTAGGGTCTTTGTTCTTGTTGGACTCTATGTTCTCTACGACTGATAAAGGGATGACATTCTTAGCGTCTTGGTATGTAGAATGAATGTAAGCGTTCCTATCTTCCCCTATCCAATTCTGATGTGCCCAGAACTCTGAGACAGGGTTCCAGTCGCAGAAGGTAAACATATTAGTCCGTATATCTAACCCCCTAGCTGTCTCCCAGGGTACGTTGTTAGCCTCATTGATAAATAATATGTCTCTTCGCGGTCCCCTTACCTTAGCACTCTCATCAGCTCCAAAGAACTCTATCTGTGCATTCTCAAAGTTATACGTTTGCTCCGTCTTGTTGTACTGATTGACTGAGGGAGACTCACCTAGTATGTTAAAGAAGTCCCTTATCGCACCCCTCTTGAGATGGGGTAGAGACTCGCTGACTACTGATATCTGTAATTTAGACTTAACGTGCTGTGCTATTAAGATAAGAAGCTGTAATATCGAGTACGTCTTGCTTGATGCTGTCCCGCCTTCGTTTAATGCCCTTCTCTTCTTTCCCAACCACGCCCTAGAATTCTCTTCAAAGACTCTGGTTATTTGAATATTCATTTATTCTTTATCTGTCCGTTCCCCACTAGCGAGTCTTTCTATTATCTCTTTGCCATCCTCTGAATTAACTATTACATTGATTGTCCGGTTATCTACTACCGAACTCTTCTCTTCATATATGTGTTCCATCTTGTTTAGCTCGGTTATGGCTTGGATATTACTCTGCCTATTTATACCGAACTTATTGTAGTTGTCCTCTCTGATAAAGACCGTTAGTCGTTTCTTGCGCTCTAGTACCTTAGCTAGTGACTCATCCTCTACCTTCTGGTTTAACTCGTTGAGATATGCCTGAATATTAAGTTTAAGTAAGTTTTGCCTACCAATAACTGCGGCTGTTTTAGGGGAGTATTTTGCTATACGTGCTGCCTCACTGGCGTTCCCTAGTTCAAAGTACTTAATGCAAAATGTTTTCTGTTTCTGTGTTAATTTATTACTCATAGGTAGTTTACTATTACCTTATCTATTTAAGCGCCCAGATTGTAGTACGCCATGTTCTAATAATAGCTCTCATCTGACATATCTGTATAAGTATCCCAGGCGACAGTAGTGCATGGGAGCGGATTCAATGGCTGGGATAATGGATAATACGGATACCAATAATACGAGTCTTTAGATTGGTAGTAACTCCTCAATTCATTGTGGATGCAGGATTCACATAGCTTTTTGTAATCAGAACACTTCCCAGAATACAAACAATCAACTTTAGTCATTTTGCCCCCCTAGAGACTCATCATAACTACGATTAGAACCACAGCTATAATTGCGACACCTATAAATATCTTATCCATCAGATGCATCTTGCCACTCATCCAGACCGTGTTGAATCAGCTCACATAACTCTTCGACCTTTGTATGTGACCAGTTACGATTAAAGTTCTCTACGATAGAGTGTACGATTAGGCCTTTCTGAGTTCTGTCAGGGAGAGACGGATCAACATATATATCTAAATTAGATATTGCGTGTTCTCCACCTGTAAAGTCTGTTGGTTCTTCTGTGTTTAGATTTACTGTAATGTTCATTATTAATTCTGTAAAGCCAGAGGCTCAGCCCCGTCTATATCTCAGCTTCACACCATGTAACGCCGCCAAGTACCATCTAACCGTAGGGCTGGGGAACTTCCGCCAAACCTACTCTTGACACACCCTCAACCATTACGCCAGACCTAGTGCTGTCAACTGAGGCATCATTTCTTTTACCTGGCTTCCCTCGGTTTAGCGTCTTTAACGATTCCGCCACCCTACGGCTCTTGGAAAACCATAATCGTGCAATAAACAGTTCTTCCTCCATTCGCTTATCTATTTCTTCGTCAATCTCATCTTGTATTAACTTGTGCTGATATATAATAGCACCTGCCTTGCTGTTGCCCATGATGTCACCAAATAATAGTTACTGAACTCCCTTACCAAAAGTCGCTGATTCGCTATGCTGGTTCAGCGACCGAAACCTCGATTGATTCTCTACTTTAAGTAAAGAACTCTGTATTTATATAGAAGAAGCCCGATATTTCTACCGAGCTCCACAGTTCTACCCTTCTATACTGTCTATACTATCACAAAGCTATATAGTTTGTCAAGTCCTGCTTTTGATATATATTTATACCATTATTCTTGTCACGGTTTGTATACATCTTTCGTGACAATGTTTACAAACTAGTAGAATGACTTTAACTATAGTCTAATAGTTTTGAATAAAGTCTAGTACATACTTGAGAATAGCAGTATATGTAAGATAAACATAGCATGGGATAGAGTGGGTGAGGTATAATGCTCTGTGTTGTTATATGTAACCTTTGTTACAGTTGACTATTAGTGTAGCGTTTGTTACACTTAGCATAGTAAATAGGAGGAGGAATTAAAATGAAAGAACTTGAAATCAACGCAGATTACTGGACAGTATTTGGGGATAGTTCTGCTCCTGGACAACCAAAGAATCAACTCATATATCTCGGTGGTATCACGTTCAGAGCTATTAGCAAGCAAGGACGAAGCGCCGAGAGGGACGACCAGAGGACTTATGACAAAATCAAGGAATGGATCAATAGACCGACTACTGAAATGGGTATGCCTGGCAGATTTAGTAAATAAATAGGAGGTTACAATGGAATATACAAAGGGAGAATGGTACTGGGAATACAATGACCAAATGCATCACAATTTAAGGGCGAAGTCAACACATCCTAGTGGGTGCGAGGAGGACAAGCACATACTCTTTGTTGCACAAGATTTCTTGGGGGAGGATAGTTTAATAAATGAGGCAGACGCCCAACTCATATCTGCTGCACCTGATATGTATGAGGCATTGAAAGCTATTGAAGAAGAGCCTAACCTTGGATTGCCAGGACGTTTATCATTAATGATGGGCAGAGCCCTAGCCAAAGCGGGGGGTAAATAGTATGACAGAAATAAAGGCAATCAGAAAGAAGCTTAAAATGTCACAACAGGGATTCGCTGATAAGATAGGGGTTCACCGGGTTACAGTATCTCGGTGGGAATCTCAAAGTAAGCGACTCAGTAACTTAGCTAAAAGACAACTATCTAGACTGGTAAGGGGGTAGTATGAAAAGAACAGTCATAATTTGTAGTAAGTGTGGGAAGTCTGGAGGGGCATTGCTTAAAGTGGGGGACCATTATGAACACCTGGACAAGGCGAAGTGCCGCATATTACAAGGGAAAGGAGGTAAATAGTGAGAATAATATCGGAATCCGAACTAGACAAACTGTGCAAAGAGGCATATCTTAAAGGGCTCAATGTCGGTGATGGTATCGGCTACCAGAGAAGAAAGATGGATGAGAATCAGAAGGGAATTATCATGTCAGGTTATAAACTAGATGAACAGCTTGATGAAATACTGAGGGGTAAATAAGGAGGTTAAGGGAATGAAATATATCAAAACTGTCTTAGAGGTCAGAATTAGGCTGGATGAAGTTCCAGGATGGGGACATGAGCCAGAAGACCATAAGGAATGGCTACAGAATCATTTGGAGGCCATGATTCCTCACTACAAGCCTGAAGTAAAATTTATCAGAGTAGAAGATGAATATAAAGCGGAGGGTAAATAATGGATACATCAAAAACTTATATCAAGATGAGAATAGCTGCTATACCCGATTTAGGTTTGGGTGTCCCTATTCTCAGTAAACTTTTTGTAGTAACGGAAGATACCTTTGTAGACAATAAGGGGGATTTCTATATTCATTGCGATAGAGCTCCCTATTGGTGTCAACTTGAACGCCAAGGCCAGTTACAGGAGATGATTGACTGGTCATGTTGGCAATTAAATGCTGAATTCAACAAGTTTGCCCATTTAGAGTCAGGACAAATTAATCCGACATCGCATTTTAATTCAATGGAACAACTATGGATGGCTTTGGTGATGTTGACACTCTACCATAAAAAATGGTATAATGGTGAGTGGAGGGTAGAGAATGATAAAGACAAAACAAATAGCTAAGTTACATCTTGAAGGTGGGAAGTCACTCAGGCAAATCTGTCGTGACGCTGGCATACCAGAGGGCAATAAAAGTTATATGGGGAGATTACTCCGAGAGGCAGGTTATGAGGTTAGAAGGGGGAAGTTGGGATTTAGGGTAGGGGATAAAGTTGAAATAGTATGCCCTGCGTGCCAACAAAAAAGAATAATTATTTCCCGTTCAATATCTAAACCATACGAGAAACTTTGCAGGCGTTGTGCTACCGCAAAGTCCCATAAAGATAACCCTCGCATAGGCAGGGCGGAAAACCATTATAACTGGAAGGGTGGCATTAATGTGACTAAACAGGGGTATATTGTTGAATACGTGAAGCGAGATAACGCCTTTTTCCTGATGGCAACTAATAGTCACCGAGCTGGTGGCTATATATTACAGCACAGATTGGTAATGGCAAAACACTTAGGGCGGTTCTTGTATGATTATGAGATTGTCCACCACATTGATGGAATCAAGACAAATAATAATATAGATAATCTCAAATTAACACATAGGAGCAAGCATTTACTTGCTTATGCTGATGCATTTCACGATGGCTATAATAAGGGCTATGCTACAGCGATGCGAGACTCTGCTGGTAAGTTTATTTAATGGGATGGTGAGATATGGATAACCTAAAATGCCCCAATAAGAAAAATCATGTTAGTTCTTATCCGGCTTATGATAGAATCAAGTGCCCTTATTGTAATAAAACCTTTGTACTGAAAGAGGAGAAGAAATGAAAAAGTGTTGGAGGTGTGGCGATTTGTATGGCTCAAAAGTAAAAGATGATGTTGGGCTGTGCCAAGGGTGTTATGACCAAAGGGTCAGAGAGAGATATCAAGAAGCAACACCAGGGGCAGAGTACCATGTTCCTAATAGGGTTGCTATTTCTATCACGGAATACGAGTACGAAGGTTTATGGGAGGAGGAATGAATAACCACGCCGTAGGGTATGAAGCCTTAGAGTTGACAGTCTTGTTAAAAGCCAAGAAGCAGCCGCGCTGTAAGTTATGGCGAGACTTCACTAAGACGTTTGATATGACAAAGCGTCATCCTGGGATTTCAAGAGTAGCAGACTGGGTAGGTGATTGGCTTTACTTTAAGAGTGACTGGAGAGAAAGAGGAGGCAACTAAATGAGAGTATTTACCTGCATATTATTAGCCGCCACAAGCGCAGCCCTACTAGTCCACTTTGCCCTTATCTGGATATATGGCTCAATAGTTATCACCGACCCTAGTAAGATTATACTGGCATTGGAGACTGCATTACTATTAGCTATCTTGGCCTTTGGTATTTATAGATTTATTAAGGAGGTAAAAGATGAAACAATTATTTCCAGGCGGAGTTTACCAACAGGTTCCTAATGGTGTATATCCGCCACACAGTAAACCAGTATGGGCACCGCTATTAAATGGGGGTATATGGGATGGTACGGATTGGGATAGCTGTCAGGTAGCTCCATTTGATATGTCCATTAGCAACTTAAAGGTAGAAGCTAGTGAGTTTATGGGTCCAAGCAGAACCAATGAAATGAGAATCATAGTTTGTCCACCTGGAGACAAAGAATTCTATGACTCAGGTTTCAATGCAACACTTGATGGCATGGTAAGTAAGAGAGCTGAGAGTGTTGGGCGATTGACCATACCAAAATATTCAATGTTTGCACTAGAGTCCTTTCCAATAGGTGGGGTTAGTGTCGCTGAGTATTGGTGGAGTTGCTTGACGGAACCAGTTGCACAGCCTAACTTAGCTTTCCTTCCTGCATCCATATATTTAAGTGAGCTACCGGGTGTATACTATGCCAGTGTGTCAGATGGGTCTAACTGGATACAGAAAACAGAGTCAGAGGGATTGTCAATTATGCCCTGTGGGTTCACTATATTAGGAGCGGTAATACGGAGTACGCTACCTCCAAACACACCACCAAATACCACAGCTTACATTGCAGTATATCCTCGTATAAATTATGAGGATTATTCAATAGGTCTTGCTTTGACAGACTCTAATAGCCATGCTGGAGTTTTCGACCTCAATATTCATGTTAATGCTGGGGACATCTTTACGACAAAACTTATTTTGTCTAAGCCAGATGGCGGGTCGCTCCCTTGCATGGGTGGTGGGATTAGTTATATTATAGAACCTGATGTGCCTGGTGAGTTTCCAATTCTAGGCGGAAACTATGAAACACCATTACAAGGTATCTCTTATCACTTCCCAACTAGAGCAAGGCATTATGCTGATTGGGAAAATACATTTACAAAAAGGAGGTGTGGTGCGCAGAGTGGATATACCATAGAACAGATATATGGAGCAGTACAAGTACCTACAGGCATCTATGGTGGTAGAGAACTAAACTTACTGCTGAATGAAGTACCCTCTGGATTAGAAACAACTATCACTGACCAGGTGGCTATTGGAAGCAAAGATGTTCTTCTAAACGATTGGGACAGATTGACTGTAATGCACGAGCCAATAGGCACCCCCGTTGATTCCAGTCTCTTTTGGGGACTAAAAGTAAAAGAAAATAATGGAGGTACGAACATGGAAACTACGACTATAACAATGGATGCGGACAAAAATATAACCGCTGTTATGGAGGAGGATTTACCCGTAAGTTTTATCCTGGCGACATCAATTATAGGGCAGGGTACTATTGACCCGGCACCTGGATTACACGCTTACCCCGAAGGTCAGGTTGTCACTGTTACTGCTACCCCTGCACCAGGGTGGCACTTCAAAGAATGGTTAATTGCATAAGGAGGGAAAAGATGAAAAGGATTAGTCCTGAGGAGATAGTATTACTTAACTATAAATGGGAGGAGGAATATGAGGATGTCGTTATGACTGATGCGGAGTGGGAATGCAAGCGCTTTTCATTGATAGCCCAAGCCCAGCTAGACTCCTGTAAGAAGGAACATGAGAAGCAAGTCGAGCAGGCTATTGATGCAGCAATCACAGCTTATGAAAGCACCTGTGAGGCCCTGATAAGAGAGAAGGTGAGGGAGATATTAGAGGAGATAGAAAGTAAATATGGGGATAGGGTAGGTAGAATTACGGGTATTAGTCAGGGTAGCTGGCTAACCCTCAAGAAGAAGGTAACTAATGGAAAATGAATTATTGACAGAAATAGCAAACGGTATAACTGGTTTTGGGTGTGGCATTACAGCAAACTGGGATGGCTGTGGCGAATGTGAGGGATTAAAAGAAAACGAGACTTGTAAGGGTGCCGTTGAACTAGCAGCGCAAATCCGAGCCAAGATAAGGGAAATGTTAGAGGGGTCTGAGCTGACAAGAGAAGAAACTTGGGAAATATATCAGGCTAATGGGGGGAGGGGGGTAGCCCCAAGAGACCAAGTAAATAGCGTAGCAGAAGCCCAACTCCAGGCTAGTCTAAAGGCTCTGGGGGAATAAGTGATTAGAGGTTGTGTAGCCAGTAAGGGCTGGTATAAAGGCAAGGGCTACTATTTTATAAGAATTGCCAGCTACCTAATAATTAAATCAAAGGCTATTAAGGAGGCGCAATGAAGCTCACAAGAAAGAAAGCAATAGCGATTAGCATAGAACTGTGGACATCCCTTGCAGAGACGGGGAAACACAAGTGGGATTGGGGTGGGTGGAGGAAGTATGGGCTGATGGCAGCTTATTGCCCCTTCTGTGAATTTTCAGCCCAGCAAGAGGGCATGGGCTGCGATTCCTGCCCGTATTACCAAGAATTTGGAGATTGTGTAGATGATACACCATATAGACTCTGGTGCAATGCCGAAACCGAAGAGGAGAGAAAGAAGTATGCTAAAGAATTTCTAGCTCAATTACTTTATCTTAAGGGGGAATAATGAACTGGCAAGAAGAAAGGGATGGGGTTGAACCAAGTAGGTGTCCTTATATTATCACAAAAAGAGCAGGAGATGAAAGTTTGGATATATGCGGACTAGACGATAGGGTTTGCTCCCTAGTGGGGGGATATGAATGCGAAGAATGGAATAAAATACAAGAGGAGGAAAAGTAAATGACTAGGTTAGAAACAATTACCTTTGAATATGATGAGTGCGGAGAATGCCCTAACCCATTAAACCCAAAAGAAACAGGAAGGTCTGGCTGGACTTGCGCAAAGGCACCCAAAAGGATAATACACAGTTTATGGGGAGAAGGTATTCCCGATTGGTGTCCATTACCCAAGAAGGAGGGAAAGTAAATGGAACATTATTGCACAATACACGAAGTTCCTTTCTTTAAGAAGGGAAAGATGAAGGGTTATGCCCACCCGATTGAGGGAACGGACCCTGTAAAGTGGTGCAACGAGGACATCAAGCAAGCGGTAAATGAATTGCCACCACAACCACCCGGAGACTTGTTGCCCGAACACCAAGAAGAAGTTGAAAAGGCAAGGGCATCTGTCCGCACCAAGATGACACCAGAGGCGTGGTCTGAAAAGGATAGATTGCAAAGGGATAGCATAGAGTCACAAGTAGCCTTTAAGGGAATGGTAGAACTCTTTGTGGCAGGCAAATTAAACAATAAGACGGAAGCCACTACTATTGAGTGGGCAATAAGTAGGCTGCATTCAGTTGACCAAATAGTAGCTATGATTAAGGAGGTTAAAAGTGAAGCTAATAAAGTTAGTAGTGGGGTCAAGGCTAGTGATGATGATGTAGCTTTCGTTGAGGGCTGCTTCAATAAGGTATCTGAGGATGAGGGAGTACAAACAGTTCTGGATAAGGGTGAGCTTACTTACGATGAGGTAAAGGCACTACTGTTAAAGAACAAAAAAGGCGTAAGCGAGTGGGCAAAAGAGGCTGCGCAGACATTCGGATTTGACATGAAGGGTAAAACTGTGAGACAATTATGGGAGTTCCTTAATCAAAGCCAAAAGAGAATAGCTGTGGCGGAATTTAAGTAATACTTGCTGGTGGCGGAATCGTTAAAGACGCTAGTATGGGTAGTATGACACCGCAGGAGGAGTCCTCACTGATACCCTGGGAGGTTATAAACCTGTAAAGCCTTTTGGTAAAGGGGTATATGGAAAAGGTCATACATCTAGGGGTGGAAGTCCCCTAGCCAGCAAGTTGCCAGCTACCCTAGTAACAACTCCTAGAAAGCTACTAGGAGTGGGGCGGAACGAGTTGCTAACCACAAGAACACCGCAACTAGCTGGTAAAGCCTGAGCCGAGGAGGGGATGTTAGCATGAGTCGTATTCGGTAGTGCTGATTGGGAGCTATGTGTAGCATGGCAAAGGTTCAAGTAGTATGAGGTACGAGAGACAGCTAATACTTGGTGTAGGCTCAGGCTCAACGAATCCTGTTGGGGTGCCAATAGACGGCTAAGTGGTGGGGATACTAGGTAAGCCACACCAGCCCCAACGGGGTAAACAAAGAAGGAGGTAACTAATGGAAAATAAATTACGGACCAAAATAGCTGAATTAATAACAGGCGAGCCAAGTAAAATGCTAGATGGCACAGATGACCCATTCCACGGAATGGATGTAGTTAACAATATGGATACAGCAGCGCAAATCCGAGCCAAGATAAGGGAAATGGTAGAAAGCCATAATAGTATTGATTATCCTTATAGTGCAGAGTTCAAGCAAGCTATTCTAAAGGCTCTTGATAGGGAGGAAGAATGACCGAGAGACCGCACTGTGAATTGCAAAAGTATCACTATCAGGCTGTCAGGGATTCTATGGAATATCGTATGCAAGGACTAATGGATTGCCGGTTGGAAGAGATGGAGGTGCCCTTGACAACTATTAATGAAACACATACAATAGAAACACGATGGTCTAATAAGCAGTGGGATACCATCAATCAACTCAGAAGAGAAATCCTTTTTCTTTCTAATAAGGTGAATGGCTATTATAAAAAGGGTAAGAGAAAAGATACTATATAATAGAATATTTATTATAGTATATAGGAGCATTGTATTTTGACAAAATCACATATAGCCGATACAAATTCTATACAAATTCTATACAAAAATGATACAAACCCTCACAAGCATATACAAAATATACAAGGGGATACAAGCGAATGAACGAACCCATAGATGGGGTATATAAGAAGGTTTCATTAAGGGTTGATGAGTGGCTTTTGTTACACCCTGATGAACGGTTCACCTTTGATGACCTTGTTAGGTATCATGATTGGAAGGAAAGGGAAACGAGGGATGCCCTCTCCAAGAAACTTTATTATGAAGCCACGAAGCAAAAGCCATCACTAAAAAAGAGAGACAGGTTTTACCAGGTTATTGATAGGGATTACGATATATTAAACTTTAAGTCCATAAACCCCTCAGGGTGGTTTGATATTAAATACCCCTTTGGTTTAGAGGAGTATGTGAAAACTCCTCGCAGGAGCATTGTCATTTTTGGGGGAGCACCACAAGGGGGTAAAACAGCCATAGCACACAACATTATAAGCCTTAATTGGAAAAAACATAAGATAGTTTTATTTGATACTGAGAATAGTGAGGCAGAACTATATGAGAGATTGTGTGAATACCCTGATTTCGGGGACTGGCCTGATGATTTAATACGTTCCAAGAGTTTTGACTTTGCCGATGTACTTGAACCTGACGCTCTCAATATCATTGACTACTTGGAATCCCCTGAGAACATTTGGGAGATTAGAACGCTACTCAGAGAACTTAGGGATAAACTAACTACCGGTATATGTGTTGTGATGTTGCAGAAACCAGAAGGAAGGGACTTGCCTTATGGGAAGGATTGGACAAAGCAACTGCCAAGGTTGGTTGTTTCTATGGAAGGGGGAATTTTGAAAATCCTAAAGGGCAAGTCGTGGACACAAAGAGATGTGAACCCTGATGGTTTGAGGTGGAGTTTTAAGTTAGTGGGCGGTGAGAAGTTTGTTAATATTTTACCACTCGGAAAGGAGCAACAATAATGGATAAAGAAAGAACAGTTATGGGCATGGGTTGGGCTAAATTTTGCAAATGTATGGATGCTGTAAAAATATCACACGCTCATAGGTTTAAGCAAAAGCGTAAGGAGTTGAAGAAGAAATGAATGAACTGAAAGAGAAACTAGCAGAATGGGCAGGTTTTAAGCACTTCACAGACAAGCATCCCCCGTTAGTAGGATTTAGTGGCATACCTTATGAGGTAGGGTGGCTTTACCCTAATGGCTATGCTCATTATGACACTCCTAACTTCACTAAATCCCTAGATGATTGCTTTGAGTGGTTAGTGCCGAAGTTAGATAAGGTGACAATAAAGTATGACTATGGTTCAGTTGAACCGTTTTGGTGTCGTGTAAATGGGGAATATACTACTATAGCTCAAACTTTTGCCTTATCTCTATGCCTAGCGATTGAAAAGTTAATTGATGGTGAGAAATGAAGATAGACCCAGTAGATACATTATTCGGTTACTACATCAAGTTAAAAGCTGGTGGGAGG
>Ga0307928_10002192_pt1 | contig 14991 bp, 23 predicted proteins | sample AceLakmetagen232_FD_201815 | JGI IMG/M metagenome (GOLD analysis project Ga0307928, IMG submission 201815) | Saline water microbial communities from Ace Lake, Antarctica - #232 | ecosystem: Environmental > Aquatic > Non-marine Saline and Alkaline > Saline | place: Antarctica: Ace Lake... | reverse complement strand
CGCGAGTTTTTCTGCTTCCCATCTCGTCAAGGTAATTGGCGAAGGGCAGTGCATCACGACCATGCCAACCTCCTCGGTATCACTCCTTAGAGCGATTTCACCAGTATCGTGGCTCATCTTCCAGGTTTGTACCATCTGTGTATCTTCAGGCATCGGCCCTCCATTCTTTGCTACTTCTTTGAGACGCTTCAGTTCAGCACGTCTCAGATTAAGCATCGTCCACCTCCTTGCCACTACAATATCAGATCAACCAACCCTTGTCAAGAAGATTCTTTGAGAAATCCGAGAAAAATAGCGACAAAAAAAAGATGCGTATTCCCTTGACTAGGTGCCTTCGATATGGTACTATTTTCGCGCTTGGATCAAGGAGCTAAACATGACTATCGGGCGTCGTCCTGGGCCATTCCTCTCTCCATGCTCCCGGCCAAGCACCAGGGCGACGCCTTTCTCTTTGGGTGCTGGCAAGCGCAGGAACATGGCAACTGGGCTCGACGGAGCCACCAAGCCCCTGGGGCCAGCACCTTTCATTTTATGCACGGTAACTTGCGGGAGGCGTCTATCGAAGGCGCGCTCTGTTGTGGGTGCTGGCGAGGAGTCCTCTGCTGCATAAGGGTCAGAGGGATCGTCAAGCGTGCGGTTGGGTGAGTCCGCTAATCACGGACGCGGGCCGAGGTGATCCCTCACGCCCCAAAGCCCACCGAGATTCCGGCGAGGCTCGTAAACGAGGCGTCCATCAGCAACGCCTACTCGCCAGCACCCTTCGTTTCGCACGCGCAGGAGGCTTGATATGAGTTCATGTAACCGATGCGATGCTCTTTCTCGTTTACTCGCAGATGAGCGCAAGGATCACGAGAGTACAAAAGCCAAGTCTCGTGGACAGCAAGAATCGTTATCAACTCTTAGGTCGCGTGTGAAGGAACTCGAAACAATACTTGCTGAAGCGGCTGCAAGAGAAGCGTTGCGAAAAGCGTACAAGCGTGACACCGCCCTGAGCCAGGGAAAGGACGCGCGGAGAACGGACAAGACACGTTGAGCGGAGGCCCGGTCCCCGAAGGATGAAATAACCATTCGGGTGTAGCGCCGCTTAGACTGTAAGCCTTGTCTGTGAAATACTTTGAATGTAACTTATACTTCTTTAGAAGTATAAGGGAAAAGAGTTTTTGTCGGAAGACTTACGCCTTTGACGTAGACGTAAGACGTTGGTGGGGGATATATCCTTCGAGGGAAACGCCAACAGAAATGCCAAAACACTTATGGAGTATTCTATGCCAGCAACAGCATACCATATTAGTGGGCAATCCTACGGCGAAACATTGATGAAATCAATGTTGGATAGGCTAGTTCCAAAGAAATACAAACACCAGAACAATATCCGCCCATCGTGGTTGGAGAATCCTGGGACAGGAGCTTATTTAGAACTAGACCGCTACTATGTCTATGCAAAGCCCAAAAAGGAACGAAGGGCCGCATTTGAGTTTCAGGGAGATCAACACTATACTAGCAAGAAGCAGCGCGCGAGGGACAAATTGAAAGCGAAGCTATGCCGCAAGCATAGGGTGAAGTTGGTTTACGTAACAGCACGCGATTTGACATGGGCGGTGATGTCAGGTAAGGTGATGTATGCTTGCGGATACAGTAGGAAATGCAGCGACAAACGCATCGAATGTCTCACGAAGAAATACCGGAAATGTCTCAAAGCTAAGGGGCTGAAGACAGCATACACCAAGGGAGCGAAACTAGAAAAACGCGGTGCTTGGAATCGCTAAGAGAGAAGTATAGAATACCAGCGACCTATTCCATATAAGATTAAGACATGAGACGATATTTTTCTCAGTTTTCCCTTGACAGCATCCATCTCAAGGGGTAAACTTCTTGGCATGAATTGCAGACCCCACGGATATCACCGAGTCAGGCTTACCGCAAGCAACTCTCAAATGCTGAAGCGTAAGCCTTCAAAGGCTAATGATTCGGAACAGATGCAGATCGCTCGCGAGAAGTGGGATACCACTATTGCAGAGGAGAAGCGAACATGAACGTGTCTGAACCATGCGTGGTTGAAGAAGATAGATATCTCGGAGAGATCGGCTGGAAGTCGTGCATCGACAGACACGGGCTTAGAGATAGGGGCTTGCCCGATTCAAAGTGGGGGTACTGGTTGCTCCTGAAGGATGTTGCAGAGATCAATCGTACCGAGGAGAAGTACCTGAAGGATCATGACGAACTTCCAAGTGTAATGCCGAGAAGGCGAGATCGCAGACCATGAACAAGTCTCTGGCAAAAGAAATAGCATGTTGGGCCGCCTTCGCGCTTTCGGTAATGTTTTTGATAGAGTGTCTTCTCCATTGGATCGGCCCGTTTGACGACATATTTCCCAAAAAGTGGAATGAGACGGAATCCGAATATGTCCTGATAGAGTTTATCCATCGTGGCACCAGATATACGTGCAAGCCTATGGAAGAGGAGATAAATTGATAGGAAAAGCATTCTACGAGAACGTCGAGAAGCATGAAGACCTTACTTGGCTTGGCGTCACGACAGACGGGGAAGTCACAGTAGAGCACAAGACTACCGGCTGTATCCATGTGATGCCAGTGTCAACCATTACCGAAGAGACATGGAAAGACCTCGAAGCCGTTATGACTGGGAAGCGCGAGGCCAGTGTTATGATCCACCTTTCGCGGATTGTTGGATACTACTCGCGTGTAAAGAATTGGAATCGTTCAAAGCAGCAGGAACTTTCTGATCGTCAATCAGGCCAATACGTTATCCCAGACAAGACCGGAGACATCGACCAGACTATGCCGAAGGAGGTTGCAGATATTCTTGCCGGGAGCGAGGGTATGGTTTGCAAGGTGCCCGAATTAGTGGGGGCGGTATGACCTATATTTTCGGTCCTATGACTGGTATCGCAAGATGGAACTTCCCTGCGTTTTTCGCGGAGGAGTTGAGACTGCTTGATTCTGGCGTGCAACACGTCTACAATCCAGCGCGAGTGGATATGGAAGTAGACCATTTCGACCCAGACAATCCCCACCCTCGACCGCTAAAGCATTACGCGAAGAGAGATATTGACGGGCTATTCGCGTGTAGTCAGGCCAGAGGTCTTATAGGATGGCAAGACTCGAAGGGTGCAAGGGCCGAAAGTGCTGTTGCCGAATGGCTCGGTATTCATACGGCTTTGGCTTCGCTTCCGTCGAATGAGTATTTAGCTATGGCCAACGAAACCATATCCAATATCAGGAAGTCGTGGGGTGTGGACCATGATCATGTTCACGCAATCCAGACGAACGGAGCGCCCTCAAATACTATCCTTGACGAAGCCAAGGGACTTGTCCACGGAGACAGGGGTGAGGACTACGGACATCCCGGAGAAGACTTCGCGCGCACCGGCAAGATATGGGGCGCTATTCTCGGGATTCCAGATGTACCTCCGGCCAAGGTTGCAATGTGCATGGTCGGGGTGAAGTTGAGCAGGGAATGCAATAAGCCTAAAAGGGATAACAGGGTTGATGGTGCTGGGTATTTCGAGACCATGGACATGTGCTCGGAGGATTAGCTGATGCGACTACTGGGTAAGAGGGTTGTCGAAGTCAAGTCGCTCGACTCGTGGATACCACTTGTCCCGTTTTCCGACTGGCACCTCAGCGCAAGGGCGTGCGACGAGAAACTGATTGACGAGATGGTATCCTGGGTTGCGCGGCATCCTACTGCGTTGTGGTGCTCGCTAGGAGACCTTGCTAACCTTATCATCCCAGGAGATAAGCGGTGGGACGCATCAGAGATCGAGCTAAAGTTTTACAACATGCTGAAAGAGGGCGGGTTCGGGGGTCAGCTAAGGAAATACGTCACCGACAAGATTCGTCGTGTGAAGGATCGTGGTCTGTTCATGGTGGGCGGAAACCACGAGGGACACTACGATGCTTTCCGAGACCAAGCCTTTACTCGGGAGATGGCGGCGGAGCTTGGTGTACCCTTTGGCGGGGAGCTTGCCGCGTTTGAAATCATCTTCACTGATGGCTCAAAGCGCATCCCATATCGTATTATAGCGCGTCACGGAAGCTCAAGTGCAACGACGCCACCCGGGAAGCTGAACGTGCTGCTAAAGTTCGTTGCCAGCATTGGCGGCGGAGACCTGTATCTGATAGGTCACATGCACGACTTGATGAACCGGCGTATATCACCTGTCAATATCAACGAAGGATGCCGCAAACTCAAGCACTGCAATGTCAGGGCTGCGATTTGTGGATCGACACTCAAGACGTTTGGCGAAGACTACGAGACCTATTCAGAGAAGAAGGGCTATCAACCGGTGCCGCTTGGCAACCCAATCATCTGGATTCAGCCCAGCACAAAGAAGACTCGGGTAGAGGACTAATACTATGAGCAGAGGACTAAGAGGCCACACAACCAGAGCGCAAAATGCTGTATTCAGACTTGAGAACAGGATACACGATGCTCGTTCAAAAGGCGACTGGTGCGAGGTAGGGCGTTTGGAGAAGCAGCTAGGCGTGGCTACGATGCGGTACAAGTCTGCTCTGGCTAAGGAAGATGTTGTTGACAGGCGAATGCAGGAGATGATGTAGTGCCAGCAAAAAGCAGAAAAGCAGAGTTGAAGCCCCACACTGATATGATAGTGGAGATGCTTGCCCGCTTCAAGACCTCAGAGGAAATCTGTCTCAGGCTCGCGGAGAAGGGCGTAGAGGCCACTAACGAAGACCTCGCAGTGTTCCATGCTGGCAAGTACCCGAAGATGATCGAGAAGCGCAGCAAGGAGATCGTTGCTACACTCCCGATTATGAAATCGGAATACATGCTAATGTTGCTGGACGAGATAGTTCGCACCTCAGAATCTCCTACCGAGAAACTGTCTGCGTTGAGGATACGCACCTCGATGATGAAGAAGACTGACACAGAAGAGAGCGCCGAAGAGTTGATGCGAGGTGAAGATTGAGCAAGTTGTTATGGAAGGAGCTTGGCAAGCCAAAGATATCTAGAGAAACGCGGAAGATGTTTCTGAAGGCTGCGTGTCGTGACTTCAAGGTATTTGCCAAGCTATGCGGACCTCCTGAGTGGGCGTTTGGAGTAGAGCATTCTGTCCATGACAAGATCGCAGATACGGTAACTTGCGAGGATCGAGCGCCTGATGGGAAGATTCACCAACATGTTGAGGCTCCTCGAACAGGTGGCAAATCAGCGTTGGGCGCGCAGAGGCACGCGGCATGGAGGCTTGCTAGGTCTGCGGTCAACTACGCTAAAGAGGATTACAAGGACGGCTCTGTCGCTATTGCGTACATGTGTGAAGACAAGGAGAAGGTTGACAAGGCCGGGTCGTATGTCCATGGAATTCTCAGTGGCAAGAACGATGTGACGAAAGTGTTTGGGCGCTTGGTTGATCCAAGGTCTTCTATTAGTAAGTTCACCTTGCTTGGGCGGAAGTCGCCTAGGCCTGAGCCGTCGTGGTCTTTGGGAACTCCAGGGAAGTCAACCACTGGAGCGCACCCCGACTTGCTTTATATTGACGACGTTGAGACACCTCACTCAACAAGAAACATCGCGTCGATGCTAAAGACTCGGGCATGGTTCAATGAACTACAGGCACAGGTTAACCCTCGTGGTGAAATCAGGGTGTTGGGGACGAGATATGACGACAACGACCTGTACGGATACATACTGGGCCAGCCAAGGGAAATGTGGACTGTGCTGATTGCAACCGTTGAAGACTCGTATTGCCCTACACTTCCCCCGGAGGTTTTGGCCGGGCTGCGTATTTCTATGACCGCTAGGGAGTTTGCTTGTCGATACATGAACGATCCTTGGACTTCTGAGTTGCAGACGTTCAAGAAGGAAATGTTTCATGTGCGGCATTATGATCAGGCGATTGCGAAGCTGCCAAGGTATATGCTTGTAGATATGGCCGGGTCTGAGGCTGAGGAGGCTTGCGAGACGGCCATGTGGATTGTTGCGAAAGACCCAGGAGATCGTGCATTCTGTCTTGATCTGCGCCACGGTAGGTGGAAGCCTGCTGTAACCATGGAAAAGATGGTGGCGTTGTTCAACACATGGAATCCGCGTTGGTGGGTGGTCGAGCAGCGAGTCCTGACAACGTGGGTATTGCCTCTAGTGCAGAAGGCGGAGGAGGAGTTCCGTATTTCGATGCCTGTGCGGAAAGCATCATCGAAAGGCTACTCTAACAAGAAGCACCACATAGAGGGGCTGGAGCCAAGGTTTCGCGGAGGGACTATATTCTTCTGCGATACCATGCCAAAGGTTGACATGGAGCAGCGCCAGATAGGTAGCAAGATCATCATCGAGGGGCCAGTTGTGAATGCGTTTGTAAGATGGCCGAAGGCGAAGCTGGTAGATGTACCGGATGCCTTGGCATATCTTGACGAGTTGGACGACAATGAATCTCCTCTAGTGCCTAAGCCGCGAATGTGGGAGGAAACTCGTATGGAGTCGGTAGACGAATCTGGTAGCAAGTGGAAGATGTATTAGGAGAAAGATATGCCTGACGTACCTGAGACTGATCTGGGCCGGGTGGCAGGATTTGTCCGCGAGGAGATGTGCAAAGACGAGGACTACGATGCAGGTCAGGATATGCTTAGTACCCTCAAGGCGATAGGCAGGCTTCCGTCCGTAGGCGCACGTTCCATCAAGGGGCTCAGTCCCGGAACATTCGACGGAGACATGTCATTCTTGAATGCGAAGGCTAATCTCGAAATCAACAAGGATGCCCACGAAAGTCGGCTGAGGAAGAAGAAAGGCGTCTAATGTCCGGAGGCGTTGTATTCGTTAGCTACTACACGCTCAACTACAAGGGGTGGGCAGACAAACTGCGTGCCTCGCTTGTTGCGCAGAAGCTAGAACACGACCTTGTTCCGATTGCCCATCAGACCGAGAGCAAGGTCGGAAGGGATCGGTGGCAGGCTAATGTCAGGTACAAGCCCCAGTTCATTCTGGATATGCTCGAAAAGCACAAGGATGCGAAAGCGGTTGTATGGGTGGACGCGGATGGACTTGTGGAACAAAGGCCCGAACTCCTGCTCAAGATGCGGGAAGACCTTGGTGTATGCTTCGCGCCATTCCCACGCAAGCAGCCTCGCAAGTATGAACTCCTGTCCGGGACAGTCTATGTAGCCAACAATCCTCGCAGTCGGAAGATGATGCGGCTATGGGTCAAGGCTATGCCTATTGTAGGGGAGCGCAAGAAGGCACTGAAGGAGCCGCAGCTAACAAAGCCCGAACAGCAGATATTGCAAGCCCTGCTTAGTATCTGGAAGTGCATCCCAGAAAAGCATTACAACAACGCTGACAGGGTGACGCTGATTCTGAAGGGTTTTGAGAAATGTAACGTATCGGTGAAGAATTTGCCCGAGCCATACTGCCACATCAGAGGAAACTCTGGTTTTGGTTCAGGAGTCATAACGCATGGGCAGGCAAGCCGGGAGTGGCGCTGGCCGGAGAAGGCGCGTCGGCGGAGACGGATGATGAAGGAGACCGGGCGCAAAGACCCCTTCAGCCGCAAAAAGCGTAGGCCAAAGCCAATCGACGCAAAGAAGAAGAAGCCCAACAGGAACAGCCCTGCAAGCCGCAGGCGTAGAAGGAGGATGGGCGGATGAGTTGGAAGCCAGTAGGCGGAACGGGTGACGGGCCTAGAGCGAAGCCTTCGGAAGTAGAGCGCGCTAACAAGGCAATCGCAGCTATGGAGAGCGCAGTAAAGTTCGACAACATATACAAGGGCAAGACTGTAGTTATCATGGGCAATGCAAACCACCTTTGCGATATGGATTTGACCCCGCTCAAGAGATTCCCTATCATCAGTTGCAACAGAATTCTTCGCCCCTGGCAGAAGGGCGTCCCGCTCACGCCAAACTATATTATGATGGGTGACAGAGAACCCTTCTGCCAGGAGCGTGATTCAGGAAGACTCTGGAAGTTCGTGCTGGAGGGTGGGCACTTCCTTGGAACTGACAGCTTGTTTGATCCTAACGTCAGACTGAGAGGACCGTACACTTGCGGGCACAAGGAAAACAAGGGCAAGGAATATACCAACGCATTCCGTAGACGAGCACAGCCGCCGCCTAGCTTCCCTGTCCATATCTACAAGATTGGGACTGCTGGTACTAGACAGCCCCTCCATGACAAGGGCATCAGGTTCTTCCCGATGGCGGTCAAGTCATTCAAAGAGAGGCTTGAGTCCTGCCAGAACGTAGCCGGGTCATTGATCCAGGCTGCTGCAATCATGGGAGCAAAGAGAATCCTCTCGGTAGGTATTGATCTCAAGTGGCCCAAGGACAAGAAGAATCATACGTATACTGGAAGCCACGGCCAGCATCCTCAGAGAACGTCAATCCCATATACGCTGGCATGTTTCAGGTGGGCGAAGGCCGAGTTCAAGAAGAGGAAGATAGAGTTCCGCAATCTGTCTCCGGTAAAGGACGGCCACTACGCGAGCGTGTGGGGGAACTATCCTATCAGTAAGATCAAGGAGGAGAAGTAATGAAGGAATTCACGAAAGAGCCGAAGTGTGTAAAGTGCGGCGGAACGGCAATACACGCAACATGGCATAACAAAACAGAAACCAAGCCATGCGACATGTGCGACGGTACAGGGAAAGAGAACGAGTTTGTTGGGTATGCCGGATTTTGGCGCAGGAGATCGGTTTACAAGAAGACCAGGTGTATATGGTGTGGTGGGGACGGAATCGACAACGGGTGCCAAGAATATATGCGCAGGGGATGTGTCTGCGGGTATAGCTGGGTCGAGAAGCCGCTAGACGCCGAGAAGGAGAAGTAATGGTCCGAGGAATAATTGCATTGCGCGTGTTTGGCGCAGGCAAGGGGACATGCGGAGCGTATGCAGGCTCCCATGAAGAAGGAGCGGCTACTGTTTCCGCTGTCCCTCCTCGGGTTGTTTCGGAGGAACTATGAGCAAGGTGAGGCTTGATCTACTTCCTACCGGCGCGCTTGCAGAGGTAGCGAAAGCATATCAGTCAGGCGTAGAGGGAGACTATACTGCATGGCAGTGGCGTAATGGTTCACCATGGCGTGGCAAGCAGATGGCGGCGGCTATGAGGCATATATTCGAGTGGATGGCTGGCAACGACGAAGATGAAGACAGCGGATTGAATCCTCTTGCCCATGCCGTATCGCGTATGCTGATAGTGCTGGAGTGGTCGAAGGACAAGAGATACAAGAGATTTGATGATAGACAAGAGGCTCTAAGGGGGCCAAGTGCAAAAAGCAAATAGGACATACCATCTATTCGCCTGTCTGCATCAGGAAAGTCTCAAGTGGCCTCGTGCTAGATGTGCGCACAAAATGACGAGATACTGTGCCGGGACTACGCTGGTTGATATCTTCGCGGAGAAGTTTGCGTTTCTGGCATCTAATCCTATCTTCGAGTCTGCATGGATTGAGGTTCCTATACGCAAGACTGAGGATGCTGTATCAGAGAGGGTATCTGGCCATGGCGTAAAAGTCGTGCGACCCACTGATGGTCATTACTCGTCGCTGAAAGAGGCAGAGGCGACCCATGTTGTATGGATGAATCCATGCTTGGCATTCCTGAAACCTAGCACTGTGCTCGAAGCACTCACTGCGTTCAACGCATCCAATGCTGACGGAATGACAACTGCTCGCGAGGTCCAGAACTGGTTCTGGGATATCGAAACGCACGAATCCCTGACCATAAAAGATAAGAAGGATATCAGGCTTCAAGAAGCAAAGAAGATGCTACTGAGTACACACGCAATGCACATATACAACAGGGAGTACAAGATCAAGACCGGTGGGTATTGGGACATGGACAAAGCTCCGCCTATGATATGGACTATGCCCAACACGATAGAGTGTTTGGATGTTGACAGTGAACTTGACTTCGAGGTGGTGGACGCGATGATGGAAGCGAGGAGAAAGTGAAACCAGTTATGGTCGGCGATGTTGGCATAAACCACTGTGGCAGTCTTAGGATTGCTAAAGCCATAGTCGGGATGTGTGCGGGCCTGGGCGTCGATATGGTGAAATTCCAGAAGAGGACTGTTGGTAAGGTTTACCGCAAAAGCGCGCTAGACAAAGCGAAACTAACGCAGTGGGGCAGCACGAAGCACCACGAGAAACTTGGTCTTGAGTTTGGGAAGGAAGAGTACGACGAGATTGACAGATGGTGCAAGACAATCGGAATCCCGTGGTTCGCTTCTCCTTGGGACGAAGAGGCTGTAGATTTTCTGATGCAATACAAGACGCCATATATGAAGATAGCATCGGCGTGTCTAGCCAACAACCGGATGGTAGATAAGATCGTTGAGACCGGACTGCCGATAATCATCTCGATAGGGATGACCCCAGAGAAGAAGATACCAGCAGCTATAAAGCGAGCCAACAAGCGCGGGATGCTGAAGCATGTCCTCATGTGCTCTTCGGAATATCCTACTCCAGACAAAGGAATCAACAGAGCAGGTATAGGCAAGCTGGCCGGAATGTTGAAGGGCAAGGAAATCAGGGTAGGGTTCTCGAACCACTGTCGCCGCGTCATCCATTCCGCCGCTGCATATGCGGTTGGGTGTGAGATTATCGAGTTTCATGCTACACTGGATAGGGCTTTCCCTGGTGACGATCAGTTGGCATCACTTCGGCCAGCAAGCATTCTGAAGCTGAGAGAGCATCTGGACGCACTCGAACTTGGAGAAGGAGACGGAGTCTTGGAGCCCAGCGAATCGGCGCTGGCTAAACTCGCGCAGTACGGATGGAGAGTATAATGGCTAAGGCAGAAAAGACTATAGTTATTGTAGGTACAGCGAAGCATATCAATAGTTTCGATCTCAGGAAACTCGATGGACTTGAGACAGTAAGTTGCAACAGAATTCTTCTGCACCCCTATTTTAGGCCCACGCATTTAGTTCTCGCGGATCGTCGGCCATATATGCCTGAGTTGCAGTCAGGAAGGCTTGAGAGATGGGCCAAAAATGGTGGAAGGATATACTTGTCCAAGACGTTGTGGGACAAGAAGATTAGTTGCGCCAACACCCCCGTCCAAAAGAAACCTAAGTGGGAGCATAAGGAGTTTGCTCTGTCTGGTTCTGGAAGTCCTCTGAACTGGGCCGGGTTCAAGAAATCTTTCTGCTCCTGTGCCAATACCGGGATTGCGTTGTTTCAGTTTGCAAAAATCTTCGGAGCCACGAGAATAGCCACGCTTGGCATAGGTTTAGTCCCATGTAAAAGCGAGCAGCAGGGCCATTGCTATACGGAAAAGCATGGCGAAGACCCGTGGGGCAGGAATGAGTCGCCTAAGAGAGCACATGAGGCTGCGGAGCGCATCAGGAACGAGTTGAAGAAGATGGGTATCAAGGTATTCAACCTAGCTCCGAAGAAGGGTGGGGTCTACGAGAACCTGTTCGGGCGATATGACTTCGACAAGTTTTGCAGAGAGACGAAGCGATAGAGGGTGTTTAGATAGGCACAATGGGCGTTATACGAGGCTTAGATAAGCCCGTATGGGAGGCTACATGGCAGAAGTGGAAAGCATTGACATACATGGGCTTCGGTTCAAGATGTCATTTGGCGGTATGCCTCCGACCAGGGAGACAGAGCAACGGGCGCATGGCTTACGGGAACCTGTTACGGAGGGCATTCTCAAGACTGTCATCCGGTCAGGCGATAGGGTTCTTGAGGGAGGTGCCTGCTATGGTTACTTCACGCTAATGTTGTCGCAGTTGGTGGGCGACGGACATGTATATGCCTACGAACCTGATCGCAGATACTTCAATATCCTGAAGCACAACGTGGAACTAAACGAGGTAGACAACGTTTCGCTCTACAGGGAATTTCTCGGTAGTGGGCATGTTGACGGGGAAGAAGCCCTGGAGTCGAAGAAGACTACGGGCGGCGACGTGCTCGATGGAATCGGCGAAGAGATAGACGTAGTATTCGTTGACATCGAGGGGCACGAGTTGTTCTTTGTACAGGAGATACTGAAGTCAAAGCATACGCCTCGCGTGATAATGTTTGAGCCTCATCCTGTTATGTACCGCAGCCGCGACCAGATAGAGTTGTACGCGGAACTACTTGATGCAATGGCAGAGAAGTACAACGTGATTGGTACGCACGGAATGATCGTTGGGGTAAGCAAAAACTCTGACCAGGCGGTAGGCGCGCACCATCTTCCCGCTAGATACGGTGAACGATTCGCAGCACACTACAAGGAGCCTGAGTCTGAAGTTCAAGACTTTGCCCCCGGCAGGATGATCAAGGGGAAACATGCCGGTCACATGGGTGGTAACATCGCTGGCGGTGATCCCAACGGTCTGGAGTACGATGTTGCGAGATGGCTGGTGCGAAAGTATGACATCAAGACTGTGATGGATGTAGGTTGCGGCGAAGGGAACATGGTCAGATTCTTCAACCAGTACGGATGCAACGCTATTGGACTTGATGGGCTGAAGAGGAACACGGATAAGGTTGAGGGACCGGCTATCACGCATGACCTGACGCTAGGGCCATGCCGGGTAAGCGGGATTGATATGGCGTGGTGTATAGAAGTTGTGGAGCATGTAAGAGACATTTATGTTGACAACGTGCTTGAGACACTGACGAATGGCCGGATCGTTGTTCTGAGTTTTGCGGTAAAGAAGCAACGCGGATATCATCACGTCAATCTGCAATCGAAGGAATACTGGATAGAGAAGATGCGTGGCAAGGGCTACAAGTATCTCCGAAGAGAGACTGTGAAGATGCAGGGGTTGGCGATAGGTTTCTTGCGGAAGAACTCGCTTCTGTTTGTGCGCGAAGAGAAGGAAATTGTATGAATCTGACTGTGCTATCGGCGACATTCTACAAGAACGAATCGCTGTTTGCTCCGATGAAGGATAGTTGTGAGAGAATGGGCCTGCCACTTGTTATGTATGGTCTGGGAGAAGGGTTCCCTGGATTCTACGAAGGCAAAGTGGTCAGGTTGCTGGAGGCGTTGCGCGGAGTAGACACTGAGTACGTGCTCTTCTGCGATGCGCGAGACACCGTAATTCTGAGAGACGAGAAGGCTATCGTTGATGCGTACAAGAGTGCCGCCAAATCCACAGGAAGCAAGATAGTATTCTGTGCAGACAGGAAGTGTTTCCCATATCCAGAACTGTCAGGAGTGTTCGAGAAGATGGGCGAGGGTCATACAGCGTCTACATGCTTATGGAAGGGTGCTAATGTCCGCAGGGTCTTCCTGAATGCTGGCGTGTTCATGTCAACAAAGAAGTATCTAGTCGAATGCTTGGACCGTTTGATGTCTATGTATATGAATGATCCAGTAGGCTCTGGCGGTGTTGCTAGTTCTGAGGACGACCAGGGGTGGTGGTGTATGGCTGTTGAGTTGGGTCTTGTGAAGGCAGGTATAGACTACAGATGCGAGTTGGCGGCTATGACTACATATACTCCTGACTCGTGGTACTCTCTGTCGAATGGCAAGTGTGCGTTCACGCCTACGAAGACCAAGCCATGTGTTCTACACTTCGCTGGTCGGAAAGATACAAAGAGACGGATGCCGGTATTTTTGGAGAGGATGGGATTGTAATGGCTGAGGTAACTATACTGATTCCTACGTTCAATCGAAAGAAGCTCTTGTTTGATGCGATTGAGACTGCGTGCGCTCAGACGTTGCAAGATATAGAGATCGTAGTGTACGATGATGGATCAACAGACAAAACAGAGAAACGAATGGCCAAGATAAAAGACCCAAGGATTAGGTATATCCAATCAGATGAGCATCACGGGGTGGCGTATGCTCGCAATAAACTCCTTGAAGCCTGCGAGACGAAGTACGGTTGTTGGCTTGACTCCGATGATTTCGCGAACATATATAGGGTCGAGTTGTTACTACAGGTGATGAAACGGTACGACGCCCCGTTTGTCCGCAGCGCCTATAGTATATTCAAGGGGGATAACGCCGAGAGGTGGAAGCGTGAACCTGAGCTGTTGTTTTCTAAACGTCATGCTGTCGCTACTGGACTCTTCAGGATGGACTGTGTACCAAAGTATGACGATAGAATAGACTCGCATGGTGAAGATGTCGTTTGGGAGTTGGAGATGGTAGCAAAGCATGGGACTGGAATCTGTATCGGTGCTGCACTCTATGACGTAAGGCGAGGAAAACACAAGAGGGTCAGCAAGTTCCAAAACTCCGTGCATGGCAAGAGCAAGTGGCGGAGGCAACCAGAGATTAAAGAGCGATTTCTGAAGAGCGAAAAGGCCCGCGTACCGCTTCACGCGAAGTGGACCGCCGCAGTAAAGAAGCAAGGCCTGAACCCTAGAGTGCGTGTAGAATACATCCCTAGCGAAATGATTAACTACCCGTTCGATGTCAAGAAGCATCCAGAATTCCGACTATCTTGTCAGGATGCTAACTCGTGCTCAAGCAAGAGAATCAAGGATTGGCCGAAAGTAGAGTACCCAGCAAGGACTTGTTAGTGGAGGAAGAACACATGAAGATAGCAATCATCAACTGTCCGGTGAGAACAGACGCTCCTGCCAATAACGTCCCGCTAGGTATCTACTTTGTCGGGGCCAGCATCAAGCGTGCATATCCTGATGCGGAGGTCAAGTACATTGACCTGAACCTGTACCGGCCAGAGATAACGCTTGCGCAAGCTGCCGACAAGATACCTGACGCCGACCTGTATATGATATCGGGGTTGATAACTACATACAAGTGGCAGAAGGCAATCTGCAACATCATACGCACGAACCATCCGGGAAAGCTGATCATATCTGGAGGTGGCTTGGCATCGAACATTGGGCCAGAGTTGAGGGGTTGGATAGGCTGTGACTCTGTGGCAATAGGCGAAGGCGAATACATTGCTCCGGCGATAGTAGCGCACGCAGAAGCAGGACATTTGCGGGAGATGTATAAGAGTGCGCCGCCAGCGATAAACGACCTTCCAGACTTCCCGTGGGACGACGTAGTAGGAATACACAATTACATCCAAAACTCTATTTGGGGCGAGGATGCGAA
>Ga0307928_10002191_pt1 | contig 14995 bp, 26 predicted proteins | sample AceLakmetagen232_FD_201815 | JGI IMG/M metagenome (GOLD analysis project Ga0307928, IMG submission 201815) | Saline water microbial communities from Ace Lake, Antarctica - #232 | ecosystem: Environmental > Aquatic > Non-marine Saline and Alkaline > Saline | place: Antarctica: Ace Lake... | reverse complement strand
TACAATTAGTTATTATTCTGTTTTTATTAGAAAAGGAAGTAAAGAAGCAGAAGAATGGACTTTAAAGAAATTAAATTTATATCCTAATTGGAAAAGAAAATTAGTTAAATTTCTTCTTAAAAGAAAATTACTTCCAATAATGAAAATAGAATCAGATGCAGATTTAATTTATAAAGGTAATAGGGAAAAGCTTTTTTATTTTACAGAAGGAAAAGTAGTTACTGGAAAGAAAGAGGAATATTTAGTTTATCCTACAAAAGAAATAAAAAATGAAGATATAATCCATCTTTTTAAGGAGTTAATTGGCTCTTATTGGATAAATTTGAAGAATAGAAATTTAAAAGAACTTAAAGAAGATAGAGAAAAGAGACTTCCAAATTTAAATAAAATTAAAGTAGAGGATAAAAAAGTTTTTTCTTCAATTGTTCATGGTGATTTTTGGTTGGGAAATATTGAAAAAGGTTTAGATAATGAACTTTGGATTTTTGATTGGGGTCAAAAGGGTTTTGGAACTATTATGGAAGATTTAGTAAATTACTTTTTAGTTGAATACTTTTCAACAAGAAAAATAAATTATGAATTATTTTCAGAATTATTAGAAATATTTTCAAGAGAGTTTGAACTAAGTAGCACAAAATTAGAAGGATTAATTTATATTGAAATTGAATTAAATAAAATAAATAGAACAAAAAAACAATGGAAAACTATTGAAAAGTTTAAAAATGAAGTTGAAAACTATTTTCGAATTGATTAAAGGAAAAAGAGATATTAAAAGTTTAATGGTTTTAAATAAACTCTTTGGAAAGAAATGTTTATTTATTGAAAAACAAAACATTTATAAAAATGAAATTATAAAATATTTGAATAACCATAAAGTAAAAGAGGTTTTTCTTTTGATTGAAGAAGAGAAAGAAATTCCTGAAGAAATTTTAAATTTATTAAAAGAGAAGAAAATTAAGATTAATTTACATGTTCATCTAATTCCAGATACAACTAAAATAAGTTATGAAAAGAAATATATAAAAACAGCAAGGGCATTAGATTATTTAATTACAAATTTTATACTTCCAACAGAAGTTGCTTATGGGTACTGGAGATTTTCATATAAAGACCCAGAATTAAAAAAGATTGTAAATAAATTAAATTTAAAACTTTCAAAAAGAAGGTGGCATATCTATGACTATTGGTTAATATGATAGAATTAATAAGAAAAAAATTTGGATTAAAAATATTAGAATTAAGATATGTTAATCAACTAATTGAAGAAAAAGGATTTGATACAGTGAAATGTTACTCCTTAAAAGAATTAGAAGAAGAAGGTTGGAATAAAACAAAAACTTGTACAATGCAAATAGATTTAAGTTTAACAGAAGAAGAATTGTGGAAAAACATAAAAAAGAATTATAGAAAACATATAAGAACAGAGGAAATAAAAGGAATTAAAGTTGAAAAATCAAAGGATTATCATCAATTTTATGATGAATTATATATTCCTCTATGTAAAACAAATAAATTAAAACCTTATCCAATTAATTATTTTAAACAAGGAGATTTGTGGATTGCTAAAAAAGATTGTGAGATTTTATCTGGGTCTATTATTTTTAAAGATGCAAAATATGCTACACAAAGTTTTACTGCTTCAAACCATATTGAATATAATGGGAATAGATTATTGATTTGGACTGCTTTAAAATACTATAAAAATAAAGGATTAAAATATTTTAATTTTGGAGGTGGAGAAAGTGATTATAAAAAAAGATTTGGTTCTGAAAAAAAAGATGTTTGGATTTCTATGAATTATATTACAAAGAAAGCAAAATTATTAAATAAAATTAGGGGATTTATTAAAAAATGAAAAAGAATTTTTGGTTTTATGAAGGAAAAGAAGTTTCAAAAGAAGGTTCTTTTTTTAAAAGAATAAGAAATAAATTTTTTGAAGGAAAAAAAGGAATTTCACAAAGCATTATTGGAAGGGAAATATTTAATAAATATATTAAGAAAAATCCAGAGAATTTAAAATTATTAGATATTGGGGGTGCAGGAGGTCATCAATATGATTTAATTCCTATTAAAGATAAAACAAGAATTGATATAGATGAAGATAAATTAAAAGAATCAATTGGATGGAAAACAAAATTAATAGAAGCTGAAAAATTAGATTTTAAAGAAGAATTTGATTTAGTTTCTTGTTTTCAATTATTAGAGCATACAAAAAATCCCTTAAAAATAATGAATAATATATATAAATCTTTAAAGAAAGGAGGGAAAGTTTGGATTACTGTTCCTGATTTAGAAGCAGTTGGATTTAAATTCTATGATTATTATACACATATTTTTCCTTTTACTAAAAAGAGAATATTGTTTATGATAAAATCCTGTGGATTTAAAGTAGAAATTATTAAAAAATATACAACTCCAAAATATTGGTATTTGTTTTATTTCTTTCCAAAGCTTTTATTGAAATATATGCTCTTATTTAAAAAGGGAAGTTTATTATTAATTGCGAGAAAATGAAAAACAAAACATTTATAAAATAGATTAACTTCTATTTTTTGTCAATGAGATAGGAATTTGGAAGAGTTTAATATTTACCGAAATATTCCTTCCTTGGATAACCAATGAAATATCATAGATATGAAAACATATCATTCGGTGAGATGTCACGAAGTTTATCCTAACTACCTCTTTGAAAAAGTGAATTCACATATACCCTGTAAAAGTCTTGTGTATTCAAGATGCCCAGCTTTGAAAAAGTGTTATTGGTTGGGGTTTTTAAAAAACAAACAAAAAAATTATGGCAATAAAAGTAAAGGATTGGTACGAATTAAGAGATAAACTTCCAGGATATATAAAAAATTTGATAGATTTATGTATTGAATTTGAAAAAATGAAAGTAGATTTAAATACGTCATTAAAATATAATGCTGTTGATAAAAAAGAGTTTTCATCTCTTGTAGAAATATCTAATAACATTTTGGAAGAGTATTATGCAATTATTATGTCTCGAAAATATAATGATTCAAAACTAATGAATGATGTTAAAACTGATATTTATAGGTGTTTAAATATGTTTTATGATTCAAATGGTAAAAAAATACTCTGGCCTAGGACTGGAGAATCAGAGGTTTCTTGCCAATTAATACAACAAGTTTCTTCTTTTATATTTAGTAGAATTTATAATTCATTAAATCAAACTTTTTCAGTTATTATGAAAAGAGAAAATTTTTTAAATAGATTTGTAATAATTTCTACTTTCCGTGCTGGAAGAGAACCAGGAACAGGACAAGAAAAAAGGGATTTAGAAGATTTATTTGGTGGAGGAGAGGAAAAAAAGGAGAAAAAAAATGTTACAAAAGAAAAATAAAAAAACAGGATATTATATTTGTGTAGAATGGACAGATTCAGCAAAAGAGTGGATGGTAGGAGGTTCTAATAATAAAAGAATTCTTCATTACTTTGATGGAAATTTAATAAATATAGAAACATATAATCCTATTAAAATTAATTATTATGAAAAAGAAGGCAAATTAATATGGGATAAAACTCATAATCAAGCTGTTCCAATAGATGCTATTAATATTTCTCCCGAAGAACAATCTTTAGGAATAATTGAACTTACAAGAAGAATTCTGTGAGATAACAAATTTTGTAGAGGGTATAGTAAAATTTGTGAGCCAAGTTACTCAACAATAAAAAGATTTCTTCAGTGACTCAAACTTACTCAACCTTTCTATCATTTCTTCACTATTTGATTTAGGTGGTAAAAAATTAGTTTCACCATACCCCTTACAAAACCAAAAAAGAGTGTATTAATTTTATGAATGTATTCTTTTTAAATGTTTTGATTAACTTTAAGATAATTCAACAAAGCCTTGAAAAAAGAAAAGTTTATAAATACTAAATTACTAATGTCTTTTAATGAATGTTCCAAAAACTAAGCAATGTAAAAAATGTGGGGGAGAAATGATTTATGATGCCCTTAAAAATTGTTATGTTTGTAAAAGATGTGGAAGATTGGAGGATATAGAATGAAACAAAAAACAATAGAAAACAAACTTAAAGAAGAATTATTAAAAGCAATGAAAGACAAAGAACAATATAAAATTGTTAAAAAAAAGTATGTTAAATATTCAGACCACATTTTAAGTTCAACAGAATATGAATTTTATCACATTCCAAAATCCTTCTCGAAAATAACAGATATGTTTGTTAAATATAAAACAGAGGTAATTAAAAAATGAAAACTAAAAAATTAGATAACGCATTAGAAAAGAAATTATCAGATGTAGTTCTAAATTTAATTAAAGACAAAGAACAATTAAATAAGGTTCAAAAATCTTATAAAAAATATATAAAATTTTTGACTAAAAATGGATTAGCATACCCAAGTGATTCTGGAGAATTATTTTCTAAAGTTTCAGACACATTTAAACAATATAAAAATAATTATACTTCAAAAAACGAAGTTCCAACAATTTCTGGAAATGGTTTAATTGGAGGTGTTAGATATGAGTGAGTTAAATGTAAAAGGGATATATTGTGATATTGAAAAAAATGGTGAATTAGTTTGTAATGTAAAAAAAATAGATGGAACAATTAAAATAGTAAAACCAGAAGTTTTAGATGGAAAATTAAAAATGAATTTGAGGAGTTTAGAATGAATAGGGGATTCCAAAATATTATCGGGGGAGCATTAATTTTATCTTTAATCTTTACTTTAATTCCTTCAATACCCTTGTGGATTTCCCAAGTTATTATGGGAATTTCAGGTTTAATTATTATATTAAATGCAAATTAAATTAAAATGTTTAATACCTGTTTTACTGTTTTAGGATGCCCAGTTTGTTTAAAAATGGAAAAAGCAATTATATTTGCAAATTTAAGTAGAAAGATAGGAAACAAAATAGATTTTGTAGATATACATCAAGGAGATAGCAGATTAAATTACTTAAATAAAATATCTCCTGGAGGAAGTTATAGCCTACCAAAAACAGTAATAAATGAAAAATTAAATACAAATGGGAAATTAAAAAATTATATGACAATATATTCAAGTGCATCAACTATAGAATTTAACATCAATTCTTTAAAATTAATGGATAATAATATAACTAATTTATATTAAAAAAAAATGATAAATAATCAGGAGGTTAAACAAAATGGGAATATTTGGAGGAGGTTATAAAAATCCCTTGATTCCAGGATGTAGATGGCTTAAAAATGAATCAAGTGAAGGAACAGCAATTTTAGAATGTGATGCAGATAAAGTTTTAGATGGAAAAACAATTGGTGGAGAAAGACCAATTAGATTTGCTGTTGAAAATGGAATGCTCCATCCTTTGGATGAGGGAAAAAGACCACAAGCACTTATTGAAGATGTAATGCACCATATTCAAAGAAACATGCGTGCAAGAAAAATTTCTTTATAATTTAAAAAAAACCTAGAGTAAAGAAACAGTTTGTCAAATGAGTTATTACTCTAGGTTTATTATATAGGAAATATTAATTTATTTAATTTCTGTCCATGTATCTTTTCTTTTACAACAATTATCTGGTGAACAACATCTTAAATTATCTTCACATGTATGCCATTCACTCTCACAAGGTGCTGAAACTGAAACAAACTCAAAAGAGTTTCCTAATTTATTTACTCCTGTTTCATAAACATCTACTTGTTGATTTAAAATTTGTTCAAAAAGATTACTAGGAACTCTTTCACAACATCCAACAGGTCCACAACATCTAGTATTACTATCACATTGTTGCCATCCTCCAGGACAAGGTTCTGAAACAAAAAGATTATCTAAAAGTTTATAATCCCCAGGACCAGATACACCAGCAGTTGATTCATATATTTTATAGGAACTAGACATACGCATATCTTCCTGCATAGGTAATATATAAAATAAAGCAACAGCTAAAGCAATACACCCTCCTACAGCTAAAAATATTTTTATATTTTTTTCCATTTTTTTACCTCCTGCATTATTTACTTTTCTCTAGCAGCATATTCACAAGCACTTAAACATTTTCCTTCTCTTGATTTAGCCATATTTAATTCTCTTTTTGCATCTTTTAATTCTTGTTTTTCTCTGCTGTAATCTGATTCTGCTAATTTGAATTCTGCTCTTTCTTTTTCATATTTAGATTTTGACATATTAAATTCTTTTTTTTCTCTATTATATTCTACTTGAACTTTATCAAATAATGCTCTACAACTTTTATCCTTTTTACATTCATCAAAGGCTCTTTCTTCTTCTGTAGTAAGTGGTTTTTTGAATAATTTTTTAAATATTTCCATTTTTTTACCTCCTTGGTTTTAAGTTAAGTAAGGGTGAACTTCTACATCTGCTCTAAACCATCCTCCCCTGTGCATAATTTTTGATTGTCCTGATGATTGGGGTATAACATAATGGCCACAACCAAAAATGCCCATTTCAGGAACATTTATATCTTTTGAAATAACTATTTTTCCTGTTTCTCCTGGTTGATATACTTCTCCAATTATTTGGATGTATTGTGTTGAAAATGTATATATTTTTCCAGTGTGACTTCTATATAAAATATGTTGTTCCCAAAATGATTTTCCAGGATGCTCTACTATGTAATCTTGACATTCTGTAATTGCATTAGATTCATAATCTGAAAGAACATAAATTCCTTGGCAATTAATATAACCAAAATTCTTTTGGGTTATTAAATATCCAATAACTAAAGCTAAGGCTATACTTATTACTACTGCTCCGATTACAATTACTATTTTCTTTTGTGTTTCCATATTACCTACTCTCTATGTTTCCATTTAATATTGCTATTTGCTCTACTCGTGATATTGTATAATCAAAACAAGATTCTTTAATTTCTAATGATGATGCCCCTTGATTTCTTAATTCAATAAGTTCGTCTAAACTACAACTAAGAGTAATTCCTTCAGGAATATATGCAAGATTAACAGTACACCCACCATCTCCTACACAATCCATCCAAGAACCTGCACAATATACCCAATTATGGTAATCTCTACAACTATCCCAATTAAAATGATATGGAACAACATAACCTCTTAAATCATCATGAAGTGAAATATCTTCTATAATTCCATCATCTGGTTCAGGAGTAGGAATTAAATAAAATAAAGCAACAGCTAAAGCAATACAAGATATTACTGCTAAAAGTATTTTTATATTTTTTTCCATTGTCATTTTATTTTTCCCCCAACCCTTTTTTAACTATATTTACTTTCCACTTTTTAGGAATATTACAATTCATGATAACATTCTTCTTTTCTTCATCAAAAATCCATCTACAAATTCCATCACCTACAACATCCGTATTTATCCAAGTTTTAATTTCACTAACTTTCCCTCTTCTCGACGAACTAGTGCACTGGTCTCCTTGGATGTCGTCGCTTAGTGTTGCGAATATATCTTGTCTTGCCATTTTTAGTTATAACTAACAAAAAATATTTTTACTAAAAAGTAAAAAGAGATAATTTTAAATTCAAAAAATTACAATAGCAATTAAGTAAAAACTATCTCTTAAAAATTACTTAATTATTAACACTGTTTAGATGCTTCCCTAAATCTTTGTTGTACACCAGCTCTTCCACCACCTGTTTGTCCTGCAAGCTTTTCAGCAATACAAGAATTACGTCTATTTGAACCTGGGCTTTTTCTAAGACCTTTTGGGTATGCAAACTTTGTACCAAAAATATTTATATTTTTTGCCATTTTCCGTTTTTCTCCGTTTAATTAATTGACTGAACTAAGTTCAGTATTTATACTAATAAAAAGAGGTTTATAAATAAATTCGTAATACTGGTGTTATGTTAATTATACTGGGTTAATCCCCAATTTCCATTATTTTTTACTAAACAAATTTTATTAAATAAGAAAATTTCTTTTTGTTTTTTAATATTTATTAACTTTGCCTCTTCAATAAAATGAATATTTTTTTTAATTATCTTATAAAGATTTTTATTTTCATTTATTTCTTTTTGTATAAGATTATACCTTAATAACTTTTTTAATTTTCTAATTGTTTTTACATTTTCAGAAGTAAGTTTGTGATTATCTTTTATTTCCTGATTTAAAATTTTTGTAATTGAAAAAGAAGTAAAACTTATTCTACTATTCTTATACAAAATTTTCAAAATCTCTAAGTCTAAATTATCAAACAACATATCAATAACCATCCAAACCAATTTCTTTCATAATTTTTTGAACATATTCTAAATCTTCTTTTTTAGCATTACCTCGTCCAGACATTCTACTCCTTGCTTGCATTGCTGCATAAATACCATTAATTAACCGAGGACCAATTAAAATTTGTTTATTTGGATTCATGTCTTTTAAAAGTTGAACATATAATCCAACTTTCTCCCTTAAATCTCTATCAATATTTACTTTAGGAATATTCATTCTCCTTTCGATTGCAATTTCTCTAAATTTGGAGTAATATTTTCCTAAATCTTCTTTTGATAAATATTTCTTTGCTATTTCAGGATATAACCCACTCATTGGAGGATAAACTGGAATAATAAATGAAAATCGATTTAATAAATAAAAATCTCCTGAAAAAGATAATTGTTCTGTTAAAGGTATTTCTTCTATAAGTTCAGGTTGTGTTGGATTACATAAAGCAATTATATTTGTTCTTGCATTTCTTTGGATATGTTGTTTGTGTGTATGAGCTGTTACTGTCCTATCTGACATACATTCTAAAAAAATATTTCTGGATTGTTTTGGAAATTTATCAAATTCATCTACAACACACCAACCAGAATCACAAAACATTAACATTTCTGAAATTCCAATTGGGGTAGCCCATCTTTGAATGTACCCACACCTATCAGCAAAAATTCCTTGAAAAAATTTACTCATAACACTTTTTCCTGAAGCACTTCCACCAATAATTAAATAACTTAAAGCTTCGTCATACTTTGGATTAGCAAACATTTGTAAAGTTAATAATTTTTTTATTAATTCATTACCAACGATATTTGGACTAAAATATTCATTTAAATGTTGGATTACTTCTAATTTTGGTATTTGCATTAAGTAGTGAAGAATTAGTCATTTATAAATGTTTTTCACTTTCAATTTGCCTTAATAAACAATTAGTACAAACCCACCTTCCCTTTTTATCTCTTTTAAAAATTCCTTTGTAGTCTTTTTCACTTATTCCACAAACTTCGCAGTACCTCATAATCTATCAGGGATTTTAATATTAACCCATTTTGCAATCCATCCTTTAGGATTTGTGAATGAACCATATTTTCTTATATATTGATTTGAATTTGTTCCTAAAGTATAAAACCATTCTTTTCCAACCATTGGAATTTTTCTTCTTTTTAAAAAAGTATAAAGACACAAATATTGAAATTGTCTTGCGAGTTCCTTCCTGTGGATATAAATATTTCTATATTGAAGTTCTTTTACTAATTGCCTTGATTTAAAGTCACAATTCCCAAAAGTTTCATATGCAATATTTAATAAAATATATCTTTTCTTTATTTTTGTTTGCATTTTTATTTTTTAACATACTTTTTATACAATTATCCATATTCACCACTATTTAGTTACGAATGATGTCATCAAATGAGCGATGACAATTAATATATAGTTTATACTTGTGGTTTAAGGTTTATAAACGTTTTGATTTACTCAATTATATCTTCTTTTGATTCTTCAAGATATTGTTGGAATGGATGGAGACCTTTTTATAAAAATACTAAGACATTAAAATGGGCAATAAGATGGAATCGCAAACCAATAGTTGATGGAATAATCCCTCTAAAATATAAATTAGATATAATTGGACTTCTACTTATCTTAATAGGGTTTGTATTACAATTAATATTCTACTTAGTTTAATTTTCTATGTAGTAATCCTTAATAAATGATTATCACTAATGTTTATCACTTGTATTAAATACAAAATTAGGGATTTAGAAAAGACCCTCTAACGCAACAATGTACTATTTTTTAAAAATCACAGGTTTATCCTTATCTCTTAATGGGGTTACCATCGCAATGAGAGGGAAAGATTAATGTTATAGAATTCTAAAACCTCTGTCAAGTTTTCGCCTGTGATTATTCATAGTCTTATGTTTGAGGCAAGGATACCCACTGATTTATCTGTGGGAGGAATTGCCGAGTTTTTAATTTTAAATGATTTTGAAAACCAATTAATTTTACTTATGGACTTCCCCTTTTGATAAACTTTTCTATTACCTCTCATTTCAAAATCACAAATACTATTTTTTCTTATTCTAATCATTTTTCCACCTGTATTTTTTTAATTTTTTATTAAAAATTACATATCCCCTTTTCATTCCAATTTCTACAATTTCTTGTATTCCCGAACTATGAAGTTTTCTATGTTCTGAATTTGTCATTAAAATTAAATTTTTAATATTATTATTATTTTTATTAAAATCAATATGATGTATTGATTCTTCTTTGCCTATTTTCCTATTTAGTTTTTTCTCCATTACTATTTTATGTTTTTTAACAGTTTTTCTATTTACAGTTGTTATGGGATAACCATTAACATCTATTCTATTTTTTTTTAAATTCCTATTTTTAAACAATGAAACACCTTGGCTTATATTTCTCATTGTAATATCATTTCTTTTTAGTATATTATAAACGGTATGTCTGGGAATATTATGTTTTTCTCCAATTTCTTTTGTAGTAATCACTCCATCATTATAATCTTTAATAATATTTTTTTCCAGTGAAGTGTCTGCTGGTGTTTTGTTCAGTTCTCTTCTCGTAGTTTTTGTTTCCATTGTTTCTTTTTGGTAGTCAATACTTGCGTTGTTTTTCATCACAAACAAGCCCACTATTTTAATGGTGGGTTATTGACATAAATGTTTCCTCATCTTTTAGTTTCTTTTCCACTTCCAAAAATATCTTCTTTTTTATTTCCTTCTTTATTTCGTTAATTTTTTTATTATATTCTTTTTTCTTTTGTTTTACTTCTGATTTTTGATTATATTCTTTTCGATGTTCTTTAACTTCGGGTTTTTGATGATATTCTTTCGCCCTTTGTTTGACTTCTGGTCTTTGATAATATTCTTTTCTTTGTTGCTTTACTTCTGGTCTTTGATAATATTCTTTCGCCCTTTGTTTTATTTCTGGTTTTTGATGATATTCTTTCGCCCTTTGTTTGACTTCTGATTTTTGATTATATTTTTTATTATATTCTTTTCTCATTTGTTTAACTTCTGGTCTTTGATGATATTCTTTCGCCCTTTGTTTTATTTTTTGTTTTAAACATTCGGAATGATACTTTTGACTATTATAACAATTCTTAATTTCTTTTCCACAAATTTTACATTTCATTTAATCTCCACCCCTTTGTTGTATAAATTATCATATTTTCTTTATTTAAAATTGTAATAACATCATCATAATCAAAATCATCAAATCCTTTTTCAATACACTTTTCTTTTAAAATTTCATTCTTTAAAATTTTATCTTCTTTATCTTCAATTAATTCTTTAAATATTTCTAAAACAAATCTTATTTTATTTTTTTTATTCAACGTCCTGCCTTCACCCATACGTGCCGTGTCCACTAACCCAGTTTCATCCATTCCCAATTCGACTAAAGCCCTATAAAATAAACCTTTTGATACTTCTAAATCTTTTTTTTCAACTATCTTGCTTAATCTTAATTTTGCATGTGCTTCAGCAAATCTTATCACACCTTGTAAAAATCTTGCAGTTATGGGTTTTCCTTTTAACTGATTTCCGATTTTTGATTTTTTTCTTATTTCTGTATAAAAATTAGATACCTCTTCTTCGAATTCATTTGGAAATTTTGGTTTTAATCTTCTTGCTAATGTTACATATTTTCTAAAAAGTTGAACAGATATTTTTGATTTGGCTGTTGTTCCAGAAAACACTCTTTTTGCCACTTCTTTATCTTGTTTCTCATCCATTTTATCCCTCATAACAAAAATCAAATCAAACCTATCGAGAAGTGTTGGAGCCATATTAATTTGTTTAACAATTGTTTGACCTTCTCCAAAATCAAACATACTTCCTTTTGGATTTGCTATTGCTAAAACAGCACAATCTGCTGGAAGTATTGTGCTAATTCCAGCTTTGTTTAAAGGAATAATTCCACTTTCCATAGGGGTATGTAAATCTTTACGGTCTTCTTCACTAAGTTTGTCAATTTCATCAATGATACAATTATGCACTACAAAAGAATTTGCTATAAAGTTGTGGGGTTTTGGAACAGCTAAATCATATACTAATCCATTATAAGGTATTTTTTCTATTTGTACAATTTTTTCTGAATAAAATTTACTATTTAAAATAGTTTCAAATTTCTTTTTCAAATTAATATCTATTTTATTTTTTAGTTTATTATATATAAAATCAAGTGAAGTGTGTCTTGGAACTCTTTTATTATATTTATAAGCATAAAGAGTTGAATGAACTCCTAACTTAAGCAATATAGGTGTTTTAATTTTCTGATAAATTTCTTTAGAAATTTCTGAAGCATATTTTGAAGGAATTATATCAGAAAAACCCCCTATATTTTTTTTCTTTTCTTTTAATTTCTTCCTATTTTTAATTTTCTTTGATTGCTTTTCAAGCAAATTACAAAGTTTTTCAACATCTTTCTTATTTGTTATTGAAATTTCCATGAAATTTTTTTTTGGTATTATTTTTGAAAAAATTCCCAATCTTTTTAATGCAAACACAATATTTTGATTTTCTTTATAATCATTACTAATTTGTATCACAGCATGTTGAATTTGGTAAGGTTTATTATTTTTTTTATAATTTTTTACAGAAACACATCCATCTGCATCAAATAATCCAGAAAGATAAGCAATTAAATTTTCATTAGATAATCTCCAAAAGTTTTGTTTATACCAAAGACATACATAAGATAATATTTTAGAAGTTAAACATCTTTGTATTATATCATTTGGCTGTTGAATAATTCCATTTTTATTGCTAATTTTATTTGAATGGGAAATGTTTGAGTTAGCTTTTGTAATGCAATAAGAGGGAATTTTTTTGAAGATTTTTTTACTAACTTTAAATATTTTATTTATATATTCTTGATGAATTTTTGATTGAATGATAGAGATATTATATATATTCTTTTTATTGTTTATACTTACATTTCCATCCCCCCTAATAAATCCAACAAGATAAGAAAGGTTTTCATTTAAAAAGTATAAATTAATTTGTTTAGAATTATTATTATTCAATTTAAAATTAAGATAAGAACAATCCTTATTTATCAATTTAAGAATTTCTTTGTATTTTTTAATTGTAATATTTGACCTTCCACAAAAAAAGTTTTTATTTAATAAAAAATATTTATTAATTTCTCTTATATTTTTAAATTTTTTTAATAATTCTTTTCTTAATTTTTGTTTTTGTGTTTTATCTAAAATTATTTTAATTTCTTGAGGAATTATGTCAATTAATCTTATTTTATTTTTTATTTTAGTTGGTTCTAAATTAGATAAAAAATAATCTCCTACTTTAAAATCTTCTGCTTTTTTCCAAGATAAATTCATTCCATCTAAAATTTCATGGTTTGGTGTGCAGATTACATCTAACCCAGAATTAAGGGTTATTTTTACCATATTTCCTTTATAATTTTTTGAAGAAAAAAGATTTAGTTTATTTTTTAATATTTTATTTTTATCCAAAGAAGGAGTAAATGAATTTTTAGGTTGAAATATATTTTGACTACTAAATTTTGATATTTCAATAAAATTTCCATCAATTAAAACTTTTGTGTTTGGATGAACACATGTTGAACCAGTTGCCTTGGGAAATGCCCCACATCTTACACTCCAAGAACCCGTTAATTCATCTTTTACCACTGTGGCTGAAATCCCGATTCCTGTTGCTGATTCTCCTGCAACATAATAACTTTTTGGTGTTCTAATTTGAACATTTTTTCCTAATTCAGTTTTTGCGAGCCCGCCGTCACCCACTAAAAGTATGTGTGATTTATCTCTTGTAACTTTCCCATCTTCAAATGTTTTTCTAACACCCCAAACCGCTTGTAAGACCAAAGATTTCTTAATATCATCATAACCATAGATATTTGGTGCAATTGCATCTTTTAGTTGTTCTAGGGGGTTGAATGAGGCTATTTCCTCTATCTCCTTCATTTCCTCATCTGTTATATTTTCATCTTCAAAATTTTCTCCTAAAGAATTAATATCTAAAGCAAAAACACGAAATTCAAACAATTCATCCTGGCCTTTCTTTTTAAGTAAAGGTATTTTTTCTATTACTCCTGGAACTTCTACTTTTGAACCTGGCTGAATTAAACCACTTAAATTTTTATCTACAAGTTGTTCAACTAATCTAATTCTAATTTTTTCTGGCTGTTTTCCTCCAAGTTCCTCTTGTAATTCTTCTACTTCTATTTCTTGTAAATCTTGTAATTCAACACTTATTTCCTTAAAACCTGAAATCTTTCCACAACTACATCTTTTTGGAAATTCTCCAGAGGTTACAATCTCATTACCACAAGTTGGACAAGAATAAGTCCTTGAAACAACCAATACCATTGGTTTTGTTGCTCTTGAAACCATTCCTTGAATTTTAACAAATTTTCCAATATCAGATGCTCTAACATCTGAAATATTATTTTCTCCAACAAATCCCTTTATTTTAATTAATGAAGAAATATTATATAATTGATAAATTTCATCTCTTAAAGTTTTAATAAAATTACGAGAATTTTTTTCAAAAAATTCCCTTGCATCAGGGGATATTTCTGAAAGAAGTGTTAAATCTAAAATAAACTTATTTCCTTCTCTTTTCATAAAGTTTTTATTCATAACTATTTTTCTTATTTCTGTTTTCATTGTTTCTTTACTCCCTAATCAACTAATTACTCTTAAATCTCACGATTCAAGCCACCTAATTTATTGGGTGGTCGTTGACCTCCTTTCAATGCTTTTTTAAATTCATCTACATTTAAATCCCTAC
>Ga0307928_10002187_pt1 | contig 15007 bp, 19 predicted proteins | sample AceLakmetagen232_FD_201815 | JGI IMG/M metagenome (GOLD analysis project Ga0307928, IMG submission 201815) | Saline water microbial communities from Ace Lake, Antarctica - #232 | ecosystem: Environmental > Aquatic > Non-marine Saline and Alkaline > Saline | place: Antarctica: Ace Lake... | reverse complement strand
ATTGACACACGTTCTTGATAAAATCGGTAACCCAACAGAAATGTCACAGGTTCGTGAAGTTTTAAAAGCTATGATAGAAGATGTTTATAGAGAAGCCAAAGATGAGATAGTTGAATCAAAAACAACTGAAAAAGCTATAAATAAAAAAACTGTAGAATTATATAAAAACAAAATAAGTCTAATAACATAAACACATAGAGAGAAACTAATTTAAAGCCCTCTAAGAATAAATAAACACAGATATTGAATAACACCCACCTAAAGCCTTAAAACCCCACACAGGGCAACCTCGCAACAAATTTGATAACCTGAAACTAAACCACTAACTCACAAATATGCTTGTCAGCTTATGAGTTACAAACTCTACATAAAAAACTTAACAGAAAAAATCTGTATAGAAATGAAATCCATAACCAAAAACTGGGAGGACTACTTTCAAGATGAATATAGTCTATCTACTTTTATTGCTTTAAAACACGCAGAGCCAGAAGAAGAAATACATAAACTCTGGGCAAGACTAGACAGAATGGTTTTAGCCCCTGATAAGATAAAAAAGATTAGAAGAATGCAGAATAAAGGACTAAACGGAACAGAAATAGCTGAATTACTGGGCTGTACTACTCAATATATTTATAAAGTATGGAAAACACTATGAATTATCAAACTTGTGGACAACCAACTAAAATACACAACAACAACTTTTATAACTGTGCATAAAAGCACACCTATCCCCTATGAACATAAATAATAATTATCCCCATTTGTAGATTTGACTTACTCACTATAAGTAAGTAGAATACATAGTGATAAATTAATTAAATTATTTACAGATAGTAAACAATTTAATTAAAAAGTTAAATGCTTGTCAATATGAGGGGGATTGAAAACAAAAAAACCTAGTTTAAAAGGTCTTTTGATCTTTAATTTTTTGTCTGTAATTACTTGACAAAAAAAGAGAAGTGTGTAATAATTGTGGATTATTTTAAGTATACTCTATATTTGAAAGGCAAAGCTCAGTGGACCCGCGGGGAATTGAACCCCGATCCCACCGCTTTCACTGGTTAATAATAACCATTATACTACGGGCCCCGCTAAGTTTGCCCTCCAAATGTAGAATATAAAATTATAATTATGAAAAATACATTAGAAAAAGGAAAATTTAGAATATTGATTTACAAACGACATAATAAGTATGTTGGTATTTGTTATGAAACAGGTTGGGTTGAAACATATAATAATTTAGAAGAAGCTAGAACACACATTATAGACGGTATCAAATCTTTAGTTGAAACTTCAATAAACAATAATTTAAGTATAAAGAATATTAACCGTAGACCACCATTAAAGCATTGCTTCCCTTTTCATATGTTATCAATTATAGCAACTTTCAAAAATCCTTTTGATTTACAATTTACAAACGAATTAATAACTCCCAATCTAGCTTACTATGTTGTCAAGGGATAGGTGTGCATAAAAGGTACTGATTTGGTTGTCTTTTACGCTGGACATACCAAACTAAGTGTGGCATAATTAACTATGTAAGGAGAACCTTGCTCCCATTAACTTGTCACTATGGGTAGAAAACTTAAAACTAAATCTACTAATCGCTAACTTTTGTTTTGCGGTTTTTTTATTATATATATTCTCATCCTATTTGTAGGGTTTCGACCCTCTGGTAACCAGATAGGAGCAGAATGTAGATAATAAAGAAATTACTAAAAACATTTGAAGTTAAGAAAAAGAAATGAAAGAAGAATACACAATAGAACTAACAAACCAATACGATTTACAAGCACAGATGTATTGCCAAAAAGAAGATTGTGAAAACCCTATATCAGCAGAAAATGACTATATCTGCTTAAAGTGTGGAAGTAAACATTATTTCGAAATAAAAAAAGTATGAACTACGACAAAATAGACAGAGAAAAAAGAGAAAGAGCTGATAGACACTTCGAGCAACATCAAAAAGACGCTGAAGGTTATGGACAAGAAGCTGAATTAGCTAGAAATAAGGGAAAAATATGGACTGCTAACGAAATGGACAGAAAAGCAAAAGAAGCCCAGAGAGAAATGACCGACGCTTTAAATTATAAACTAAGAGATAATCAAGCTAAAGGAAGAACATATCAAGATGGACACGAAAACTAACCCCACAATTAATAAACTAGAAAAAGATATTATGGCTCAAGTAAAATCAGACAAAAAGATGAACAAGTTCAAAGTACAAAAAACTGAATACATTTCTAAACTAAAAGAAACTTTACTAATCAAATATTTCGAGTCAGAATTTGAGATCAGAATACAAAACCGAGTAATGCTAACTAACGTAAAAGCTGAAACAGTAATAAACGGACAAAAGATAAGGATAACTGATTACATAGCATTATTAAAAAAAGATTTAAAAACACTAGAACATAGAATAGATTTAATAGAAGACATAGAAAAAGAATAGTATGGGAGAAGAAGTAAAAAATTGGATACAATTAATGATAGAAAGAGAGAGTTTACCAAAGCCTTTACGAGAAGGAACTATTGAAGATTTTTCTAAACAACACGGTATAAGTTCAGAAACATATTTTTATCAAAGACGTAAAAAGGAGAATAAAGGAAAGATAGTTGAGATTTGGCTAAGTCAAGCACTTGACGGAGGGAATGAAGTATTAAACAAACTAAAAGAAAATGCTCTGGAAGGAAAGGAAAAGAGTATTGAGATGTATTTAAAGTTTGTAATGGAATTAGCTGAGAATTTAGATATTAAAACAGATGGAGAAAAGATAGCTTCAGTTGATTTAGATGAGTTATTAACAATCTATGCCAAAAAAATTAAAGACAATAACAAAGGGACAAAAGATACAAGCAGTAAAACAGATATTTCAGAATGAGATACTAGAGTTTGCTAGATTCTTTCTACCACATCATTTAAGATTGAAAAGTCCAGATTTTCATACCGAGATAATTGACTTAATAAAAGAAGATGATAACAAAAGAATAGCAATCGCCGCACCTAGAGGACACGCAAAGAGTTCATTAGTAGATTTAGTTTATCTTTTGTGGGTAATAATTCACAAGAAGGCTAAGTATGTACTACTAATATCTGATACATATACTCAAGCAACAGCCTTTATGGATGCTTTAAAAGCTGAATTAGAAGGAAATGAGAAGCTAAGAGCAATGTATGGTGATATGACTAGCAAGAATTGGAGCGAGGGAGAGATTGTAGCCAATGGAATAAAGATTGAAGCACTTGGAGCAGGAATGAAAGTTCGTGGCAAGAAATACCGAGAGTATAGACCAGACTTAATAATTATAGATGATTTAGAAAATGATGAGTTAGTTCAGAGCAAAGAGAGAAGAGAAAAGTTATCTCGCTGGTATAGTGGAGCTTTAGAACCCTGTTTAGGTGAAGGCGGTAGAATAATAATAATCGGAACGATATTACATTTTGACGCACTGCTCTACAAGATACTAGACCCAAAACAATACCCTGAATACATTAAAAGAGTTTACAAAGCCATAATAGATGAGAAGGAACGCAAGACTTTATGGGAAGAACATCTTAATTATGATAAGATATTAAAGGTTAAAGAGGAATATATCGGTAGAGGACAACTATATTTATTCTATCAAGAGTATCAGAACGACCCAATAAGTGATGAAAATAGACACTTTAGACTAGAGAACTTTAAATATTTTGAAGATAGTGAGTTAAAAGATAAGCTATTAGCAACTTATATAACGATTGACAGAGCCTATTCAACAGCAAAGACAGCTGATTATACAGGCATTATAGTTAATTCAGTAGATACACAGAACAACTGGTACATACAAAAAGCCGAAAGATTTAAAGGTAAAGAGGATAAATTGATTGATTATATATTTGGACTAGTTAGTTTCTTTCAACCAGTTAAGCTAGGAATAGAACAGAAAGCCTTTAAATACACACTGCAAGTAGCTTTAGAAGATGAAATGAGAAGAAGAAATATCTTTTTCAGTGTAGTAGAGCTAAAAGATAAGGGAACTAATAAGAATTTACGAATAGAAGGATTAGTACCTAGATTTAATACAGGAACAATTTTTATAAAAAGAGAACAGACAGACTTGATTGATGAGCTAACAAGATTTCCAATGGGAGATTTTGATGACCTTTGTTTAGATGGTGAAACACTTGTAGCAACAACAACTGGAAATAAAAAGATAAAAGATATAAAGAAAAAGGATAATGTTATAACACCATTTGGTATTAGAAAAGTGTTATGGTCTGGTCAAACAGGTGTGAAAAGGACAATAAATAATTTAGGAATAGAGGGAACGCCCAATCATAAAATATTTAATGGCAATTCATTTGACAAGTTAGATACAATAGATTACAATAATCATATAAGTAGATTAAATTTTAAAGAAAATCTTATATGGAAATACAAAAAACTATTGTATTTAATGGTATCACCTACAAACTTATGGGTGGGAAGAGAAAGTATTATCTTAGTCAATCAAGAGCGTATAAAAAGCGAAAAAATGTTAAAGGACTTCACGTGGCGATTTGGGAATTTCATAATAAAAAAGAAGTTCCAAAAGGCAGTGTTGTTCACCATAAAGACGGTAATACTTTTAATAATGACATTAAAAATCTTGAGTGTTTATTGGCTGGGAAACATTTATCGGAACATTATAAAAGAAATGCAAAAAATCCTGAATTTGTTAGAAAACAAAAAGAAATTCTTGATAGAATCAGACCACTCACAAAAAAATGGCATAGTTCTGAAGAAGGTAAAAAATGGCATAGAGAACACGTTAAAGAATCTCTTAAGAAAAAAGAAATTGATAATGTGTGTACCGAATGTGGAACAGAATATAAAACATTCTTCATTCAAAGTAAATTTTGCTCTAGGAAATGTGGAAATAGAGCAGGTTCTAGGAAATGGCGAAAAGAACATCCAAACTATTATAAAAAAAGTATATAATATAACAGTAGAAGATGATGGAGTATTTTATGCAAATGGAATACTTGTAAGTAATTGTGACGCACTTGCATACCAGTTGGGAATAGCCGATATCCCATCTAATATGATGCAATCAAACTATGAAGAGATAAGGGAATTAGAGGACCTAGATTATTCAGAATGGTAATTAACAATTTAATAAGAATCACCAAATCTTTGACGATACGAGCTTAGTTGTTAAAGGGGCTTGGTGATTCATTCCTCTTTATGACTAAGACTCGTGTTATCAAATTAATACGAGTTTTTTATGCCTACTATAAAATCCGAGATGAATCAAGAGAACGAAGTAAAAAGCCCTCAGAGTCAAGAACGCTCAGATGTGGCTGGTTTTGTTTGGCAGAAGTATCTTGATAAAAAGAACCAAAGAGATTTAGAACAAGACTTATTCAGAGGTAGAACACTAAAACACTACATAGATGATAATGTTAAAAGGTTTGTTCAGTTCAAAAAGCGACCTGCTCATAAAAGAAACTGGCAATCTAACCTTGCTTCTACCACTCCTAACGAGAAACTAATAGGAATATTATCTAAATTAGCCTTGCAAGGAATGGAAGCTAAAGCTATGTCCACTCAAGAACTTAACAATGTTGAGTTTTTTAAGGAAAAGATAGCTAACTTCTTAATTAAACACGCCGCCTATAAGAATGATGATGACTTTCAAATAATCCTAGAGATGATGGAGGCAGCTGAAAAAGGAACTGTAATAGGCTTTGAAGACTGGTACTTTGGAAATGTTAAACGCAAAGAGATTAAGAGCCAGAACCCTAAGACTGGTGATTTAGTGTTCGAAGAGAAAGAAGTCAAAGAATGGAATGATGTACGCTCAATGTTAGTAAACTTAGAAGACTTTGTACCTGGCGATTTATATGTTCGCCCTGGTTGTATTCAAGATATGGATGACTGTTACTATCGTACAATAATGACTAAAGATGAGTTTTTGTCTGAATATGGAGGATATCCTGACGCTGAATTAGTAGAAACTCAATCATCTACAATAGTAAATGAAAGCACACCATTTTGGAAAAACAGTGAAGATGTAGAACAAGACAAAATTGAAGTAGTTAGAAGTTTTGATAAGAAGAATGATGAATACGTTATCATAGCTAATCAAATATGGATTAATCCTAAAGGCGAAAAGACAGTTACTCCTATGCCTTGGAATCATAAACAACTACCTTTCTGGGGTGCAGTATTTGAACCATTAGACGCTGGATACTTCTATGGTCGCTCAATGATAGACAAACTTATATCCGATTGTGATGCTAAAGACGCTTTATTTGATAGAATACTAGACCAAGCAACTCTTTCAGTATCAAGACCTATTCTTTCAGACGGTAAAACTTCTAGTGCTATGACTAAAGGCTTCCTACAGCCTAATAACGTCATCACAACTGATTGGAGCGACGGTAAGCCTAATTTCGAGCTAGTACCTATCCCAGAGCCTTCTAGTGCCTCTGTGAACCTCTATCAGGTACTACAACAGAGAAATGAACAATCAAGTGCTACACTCCCTCGCTCTGCTAAACAGAATAAGACAGCTACTCAAGTTGAGATTGAACAAGAAGGAGTTGATGAGCTTGTATCACTATTCTTAAAGTTAATGGAAAAAGGAATTAAGGATAAAAACAAACTAAGATTTAGTAATCAAATACAATTCTATTCAATGCCTGGTAATACAGGAGAATATAAACGAGTTGTATTGCGTGACCAAAAACTAAACAATGGCAAAAGTGGAGCTATTCAAATATCCATAGTGAATAAGATTAAAGGTGAATACGAAAAAGATAGCCTAGAAGCTATTGAAAACATTGAAATAGAGCCTAAAGCTCTGCGTGATATGAAGATGGATATTCAAATAGTAGAACAATCATCAATCAAGATGACTGAAACACAAAGACAAATACTTGAATTGAACTACCAAAGAGTAATGAACGAACTATATCAAGATAAATTTGATAGAGATTATGGATTTGACCAGCTTAATAGGAAATTTGGTAAAGACGCTAATTTAGCCAGAGCCAAAGAACCACAACAAATACCTGAACAACAAGTTAATACACAAGTTAATACACCTCAACCACAACCAGCTATATGAAATTCCTAAAGAAATTACTTAAAAGACCACCACAAGTAGTAGAGATAACAGGTGATGACGAACAAAGAATGATGACTGAAATGGCTAGAATAGAGGGCATTGATAAATGGTTAGAGCTCCACCGTATTGCTGGGTATCAATTATTTGGAAATCAGAAAGATGAGAAGTTCCTAGGATATGTAAATTTTGCTGAAAGTTTACAAGTAAGAATAGAGAATGTAAGACAACCAAAAGAAGAGGAAGAAGAGGAAACAGGAGGTTATGAATCAACAGTTTAAAGGTCGAACATTAATTAATAAAGAAATATAAAATATGATTTTATTGAAATACAAAGGAGAGAAATTGGAATTTAGATTAACTAAAACTCCTATCTCAAATACACAAGCTAGTCCTAGCCCTACTGGTAAAAAGATTGGCGACTTAGATCCTAAAGCAGTTAATTATAGTGTAGAGAAGAAAGCTATACTTAATCACCCTAACTACTCAAACAACAAAATAATAACTCTTAAACCAGGCTTAAACAAGTTTGAGAACGAAGAACACGCTGAATACTTATACAAAATATTAGGAAATCCTGAGAATGGTGGAGTAGTAACTTATTCAGATGGCACAGAAGGAAGAATAATTAATAAGAATATCCTTATCCAAGTAGATGAAAAAGGCGAAGAAGTAAAAGGTGAACTATACAAAAAGTACAGACAACCTTTAAGAAATCCAAACATTAAACAGTAAGACAATTTAAAACTGGTGTCCTGATACTAGCTCTATTACAAGAGTTGATACTGGGACATCAGATTTGATGGCGATAGTCGAACGCCTTATATCGACCTTAAACATAATTAAATCTGTATGACAGACGAATACGTTGAAGAGACGGACACTCTTGATAATCCACCAGAGGATATCGAAGAAACCACATTTGAAGACGAAAGTCTTGAGGAAGACACCTCTACAAACGAAGATGAAGAGGAAGACGAGTTTTCTGGCTTATCAGAAGACGAGTTAAGAGAAAAAGCCCGTAAGATAAAAAAGACCGCTAATAATTATAAGCGTGAAATTGAAACTAAAGGGCTAAGGAAAAAAGAATTGGACAAACCTGTTAAAGGTGAATCAACTGCTTTTAAGACAGACTATCTATCTAAAAGAGCTGATATACTAGACGACTTTGATTCTGAATTTAAAGAATTAGATGACTCTGATTTTAACAAGCTAAAGACACTTCTTAATCCAGCTCTTGAGGGCATTTATGCTCAAGCCTCTAAGGATAAGCGTTTTGTAGCAAGAGGAGAATTAAAAAGAACTGTTAAGGACTTAGTAAACTTTGCTAAGAGTAAGAAAGACCACCAAGAAGATGTTGAAAAAGCACGACTTGATGGAATTTCTGAACGAGATAAGATGGATGACGGTGAAATCAAAGGAAAATCTAAATCTAAACCAGCTGAAGGAACTTCTAACGAAGTTAAGAAACTGGCTAAAGAGAAAGGTTGGACTGTAGAGGAAACCAAAATTATCTTAGACAATCGTAAACGATTAGAAAAAGAATACAAACCTAAATATTAATTTTAATTCGCAACTTGCATACAAGTCTAATTAATTAAATTGACTATTATGTTCAAATTACATAAACAGTACGGACCATCAATCTGTGTTAATAGCATTATTGATAATTCCGATACTGTAGTGATTGGTGATATGGTTAAGTTGCGAAATGGCAATTTAGAAGTTACCACTGCTGGTGGAGCAATCCACGGAGTAGTCGTTGATATTGTTGATAAAAACGGAAACACAATGAGTGGTTCAATCGCAGTAGTTGGTGGTGCAACTGTATCAGGTTTAGATGGTGCATTAAGTGTCGCTGTAGATACTGATAATGAAACTGTAGATTTAGTAGCCGCTAAGGTGGAAACATCTAAGTTAGCTATCTATTCTGGAGAAGTAACTGGAACTATGAATACTACTACTGCCTCAAATAAAGCAGGTGGTTGGGTAAGTGTAGCTTCAGCAAGTGCTATTGACGAAACAACTCATTCACGAACAATTACAGACGTTAGAGAATTAAAGAATTGGGGAGTCGACCCTGATGATAGTACACGTATGTTAGTATCTATTAATCACAGCGAAGCCTGGGATTTTAGTAGTACTGCAATGGCTTAAATCACATAAACCCTAAATATGAATATACAAACTTCCGCAACTTTGGGAGACTTGGGAAAACGTGGTCTAGGTCCTAAGTTTGAATCAGTTTTTGACCAGAACTTAGTTCCATACGTTGGAAAAGAAGTCGCCTCAAAGTTATTCTCTTTCAAAAATATGAAAGATCCTGTTGAAAGAACTACAGGAGTAACTGGATATGACCTACCAAAATACTTTGGTGAAGGTCAACCTTACCCATCTACTATCAACTACAAAACTGGTGAAACAGTTTGGAACGCTCGTAACTATGGACAAAGTGTTGAAGTTACTGAAAACGCTGTTAAAGACAGACAAAAGCTTGGTGCAAAACTAGACGAAATGGCTGGTCTTGCTTCAAAAACTGGTATGTTTGAAGTTAAAGCTGGTTTTCAAAGTTTAGTTGGTGGTGCTAGTACAGGACAAACATCAAACGGTATCTATATAGATAGATATAACAGCGAAGCATTATTTGATGCTTCGCACGCCCGTGCTGATGGTGGTTCTTCTCAATCAAACCTTTCTGCTGGTGGAATTACATTAACAGAAAGTAACCTTGAAACTGGTCGTTTAGCTCTAGTTAAACAACTTACAGATAGAGGTTTACCTTTGACAGACTTAGGTAGAATTACATTAGTAGTACCTGACGATTTGGAAAAGAACGCAACAATCTATACCAAAACAACTGATAGACCTTCTACAGCTAACAACGATATGAACTTCTACAATGGAGTTATTGATGTTTTAAGCTCAAGATGGTTGAACTCAGAACAAGGTGGTTCTGCCACTGCTTGGTATTTAGTAGCTAACTTACCTGGAATGGATAGTATCCTACAGGTTAGACGTTACGGGGCTCCTCAGTTCTATGACAGACCTGTTGACTCTAAAACTGGTAATATGACTTATGCTTATAAGCAAGAGTTATCAGTTGGATATGAACATTGGGCTGGCTGCTGGTATAGTCCTGGAGCGTAGATACTTGCAAGGATATACAATAGGGTGTATAATATAGGCGTTATTAACTAATATATACACCCTATGTATAAAAAATGTGAGTTGTGTGGAAAGGAATTTATCCCTTATAATCCACAAAGAGACATACAAAAGTATTGTTCCAAAAAGTGTAGAAAGGTCATTGAAAACAAATTACTAAACAAAAGAAGACGGGAACACACGAAAGCTAAATGGGAACAAGTCATTGAAAGAGAATGTCTAAGTTGTTTAAAGGTTTTCAAACCAACTAAACATCAAGGTGCTAAATTCTGTTGTGAGCCTTGTCAGAGTAGATATTACAGAAAACAAAACCCTGATAAGGTAAAAAAATGGAAATTGGCTGATTACCATAGACATAAGGCAAAGAGATTAGCCACTGGTCAAAAGAATAAAGACAAATCTCGTTTTGGTGGATTAAGACGCAAAGTATTAGAGAGAGATAATTTCTCTTGTACTAAGTGTGATAAAAATTACCCAACATTTAGCATAGTTGTCCATCACATAGATAAGGACAAAACAAATAACACAATGGACAATCTTGTAACACTTTGCAGGTCTTGCCACAACATTACACACGAGTTCCTAACAAACAAAATAAGAAAGTAAATAATTCATTGAAAATAAAGATATGAGAAAAATGTACAACCCTACTCCTAAACCTTTCAACTTCCGATTTAAAGAAACATTTGTATCTATTCCAGTACACGAAACAATAGTAGTAAGTGAAGACATCGCTCTATATGTTCAAGAACACTACGCTACTATAGAAATTTCTGATGCTACTGAAAAAGAATACAAAGAATATCGTAAATTAAAAGACGATAAAGAAAAGGAATTAAAAGCTGAAGCCTTGAAAAAGGAACAAGCTATCAAAGAAGAAAAACTTGAGGAAGAAAAGCGTCAAGCTGACAAACTCAAGAAACTCAAGAAGGTCAAGAAACTCAAGAAGGTCAAGAAACTCAAGAAGGTCAAGAAGGTCAAAGAAGTAAAGGTCAAGAAAATTAAAAAAGTTAAAAAAGTTAAAAAATAATCCTATGACTAAAAAGACAAAAAAGAAAGTAATGGGCTTCTTGAACAATAACAAGTTCTTAGTTGTAGCACTTGTTGGCTTGTTAGTTGTAGGAAGTTCAGTATCTGCCTTAACACTAGGTGGAACTCCACAAAACTCTACTGAGAGTGGAGACATCAATGTAACTAACAATAACTACACTAAACCTTATACTCAATCTGGTATGTTAGGTTCCGCCGAAATGCCTGATTGTGCTAACGCAGGTAATATCAGTGGTTGTCCTAGTACCTATGGCAATTTATTTGCTGAAGGTGCTTTAGAAGTTGATGGTTTAGTTTATGCTGATGCTGGTATTACTATATCAGGAGCTGACGCTAGAGTAGCAAGTTTAATAAAAACTGGTGCAATTGCTACATTTACAGTCACATCAACTGCTACCGCAGCTAATGTGTGTGATAATCCTTTATGGACTGTTACACCTGCCACAAGTACACCTACAATTACTATGCCAACAACTTCTACTTTGTTTGCTGATTGTCTAACAACCAATGGAGATACAATCTCTTTTAATGTAAAAACAATTACAACAAGTACAATTATGGCAGTAGGAACAGGTGGAAACCTAGATTTAGATGCAACTGCAACAATTACTGCGGATAAATCAGCTAGAGTAACAGTTATTCGTGATTCTGCTACATCATACTTAATGCAAATAGATAATTTTAATAGTTAAATTGCTTTTGAGGGGAGATGATTTTAATCTTCTCTCTTAATAAAATAATTTATGAAAATATTAAAAAAACAATTAGACATACTTAAAAAAGCCAGTGTAATGTTATTGGTAGTAGAGAATAGATTTGAAATACCAGTAGAATATTCAAAGCTATTAGTTGACATAGCGTGGGATAGGAAGTGCAACATAATGTTTTGGAGAGGACAAAGACGAGCAATTTGGTGGACCAGAAAGAGAATGGTTGAAAACTTCTTAAAAATGCCAGAGTTCAAAGGCTACACACATATCTTATTCTTGGATACTGACTGCATACCTACAAGAGAAGATTGGTTAGAGAGCCTTATACTACACGATAAAGACATTGTAACAGGCTATTACTGTGATATAGATGGGAAACCTTGCTCTTATTCTAAAGGCGAACATAGAATAGGCGAAGGCTTAGAAGAGGTTGAGTGGGGTTCAATGGGCTATTCACTGATTAAAAGAGAGGTATTAGAAAAAGTAGAATATCCTAGTCCCGAGCCGATTGAAAAACTAGACGCAGATACAGAGTTCTTTAAAAAGTGTAAAGAAGAAGGTTATAAAATTTATCAAGATTTTGCCAACAGAGCAAATCATTTATTAATAAACACATTTTAGTATGAAAAAAATATACTACATATTAGGAGGAATAGCCGTCATAGTAGTAGCAACCGTATTGGTTCTACTAACTATTGATATGGCACAGCCAAAAGTACAAAAGTTAGGTGGTAGAAGTTACGAAGTACCTATAACATTATGGAGTGCTTCTTCAACAGCAGGTTGGAGCAAAGCAATCAGAGTAGATGATTATAGAAATATAGTTCTTATGCCATCTTCAACAAGTACAGCAAGTATGACCTATAAATTTGCTGTATCAAACGATTTAGCAAGTGGGGCAGAATGTTCAACAGTAGATTTTACTTCAACTGCTTTAGCTGGTAACCACTGGGATTATGTAGAAGTTATCGATATGGAAAATGGAACAAGTATAGAGGGTGATACTGGCTATGTGGTATCAGCAGATGAAGTTAGAAATTTTGAGGTAAACACTGAATTATCTACTTGTTTTGCGGCACAACTTATCTATACAACAGGAACATCTACTTTAAAATTAAAATTCGGTACTAATCAATAATAAAGTATGAAAAAATTTATACAAAAAAACCTAGTTCCAATAACATTAATTGCGGTTATATCAATACTTGCCATATTAACTACTGCAACAATGTTAGATGTAAGGCAACAAGGCGACCAAAATCTAACCGCTAGAACAGAAAATAGTGGTTGGAAGAAAACCTTAGAAGGTGGAATACTAACATCTCTACTAGACGACAGTATCGTGCAAATAGACTTGCAAGGTGCTAACTTAGTTGATGGTGGAAGTTCAACTTTTAATACAACTACAGCAAGTGCTTTAGTAACATCTACAAGTGCAATTATTAGTGCTTCGGCTTACTTTCCTTATCTAACTCAAACATACTTTCCTATTATCGGTGCTAGTGGACTATTACAAGACAGCACGATGACACAAAGTGGTGTAACAACTACAATCCCTAATTCATTAATAACAACTAACTTATATTCAGGTTTAATATCAATGCCAGAAGACGGTGGCTTGATTGATATTATGGATATTCCAGTTAGTGCTACTCCAGCAGCTGCGACAGAACAAGGCTATAACTTCTTAATAGATGGGTTATCTAGTTTTAGTGTATTACGAGAAGCGGATAGTGCAGGTTCAGTAGCTAACACATCTACTTGGAGTTCAGATAGTTTTAAATGCGAAACAGCATTAAATCTTCAAGGACAAAGATATTGGAAATATATAGATGGAGCATCACAAATTATATCAACAACTACTCCTTGTAACTAAAATAATATGAAAAAAAGAATACCAATAATTATAGGAGTTATAGCAATATCAGTTTTGATATACATTAATTTCGCCAAAAGTGTAAGTTTAACGACTACTAATTATATAAAATCAGCTCAACGCTCTGGTATGTTTGCTTATTACAATATGAATGATAACGATATTAATGGAACTACTGTATATGAAAAGAGTGGTAATGCTTATAACGGAACTTTAGCTAATACACCAACAACAGGAGAAACAGGAATATTAAAACAAGCAATCGCTTTTGACGGTGTTAATCAATATATAGATTTGCCTGACGCAGTTGGAACTAAAATACCAGCCACTAATGAATTTGGTGTTACAGGTTGGTTCAAGATAACATCTTTTGATAACAACGCTGGAATTGTTGGCTTAGGTAGTTCTACAGATAGGCAATTATGGGTATATACAACATCTGGTAACGCAGTAACTTTTATCAGCAATACAGATGGTTCAAATGTTTTGATTTCTTTGAATACTTTATCAACTGATACTTGGTACTTCTTCGCTTTTACAGGAAGTACGGCAGACGGTAACGCAACAGCTTATATATATGATAGCAATGGAGTATTACAAGATTCTGTTACAGATAGTTCATATAGTGGAAATATCGTAGCTGGAACATCGGATAATTTCATAGGTAATATCAACGGTTTTGATTATGCAAACGGAACACTAGACGAAATAAGAATTTATGATGAAAGATTATCATTAGCAGAGATACAAGCAAACTTAGAAGCTACAAAAATAAACTATATTCACTCTGCATCAAGAAGTGGCTTAATTGGCTATTGGACAATGGATAGTAATGATGTGAATGGAACAACTTGGTATGACAAATCAGGCAATGGATATGATCTAACAGCTACAAATGCACCAGTAAATGTACCTGGTAAAATAAAACAAGCGGTTAATTTTGTTGATGCTTCCGCTCAATATTTAGATAATTCAGATAATCCTTTCAGTGGTGATGTCGATATGTCTATGAGTTTGTGGGCTAGATATAGTACATTGCCAAATACAACTAATAACGGTGTGAACGCTATAGGTGATCTCGCTGGTGATGTAACTGGTTTTTATGTATTAACTA
>Ga0307928_10002183_pt1 | contig 15013 bp, 29 predicted proteins | sample AceLakmetagen232_FD_201815 | JGI IMG/M metagenome (GOLD analysis project Ga0307928, IMG submission 201815) | Saline water microbial communities from Ace Lake, Antarctica - #232 | ecosystem: Environmental > Aquatic > Non-marine Saline and Alkaline > Saline | place: Antarctica: Ace Lake... | reverse complement strand
AGCACTAGCCAAACTAATCATAAATATTCCGACCAACAAAAACATCAATAACTTCTTCATACTCCCTCCCTAACTGGACCACTAAACAAAATGATTCCTGCGATAAATGCAATTATAGACATAATTCCAGGACTATATAATATTAACCACGAAAGAAGAACGTGCTCTTTCATTATATCTCCCATTACATCACTTGATCCAAAGAAGTCTTCATAGATGTTACTCATAAATATACAAGCTATTACCAATATTAATACCAATGCTAGGAATAATCCAATAAGCCACTTGTCTCCCGTAGATCTAAAAGCATAGGCAAGACCAAACATACCAATCAGACCGAAGATATACACTACACCAGATACCCATGTAAAGTTTTGTATAAATGTATTAACTGGATCTATAGTCATTCTTACTGTGTCTGATGCATTCCAAGAACCGACTTCACCAAGAGCTTTTAATTCAGGGACAGTCTCATCCATAACCCAATTAATTGTAGAACTACCTAAAGATAACATTACCCCAAACATTACAAGAAGAAAAAGTCCACCTACAATCAATAAAATTGCCATTACATTTCCCCTTTTATTTCCTATCATCTTCAATTTGAGCCTCCATTAATCTTCTTTCTAAATTTGGTAGTCTTGCTATTGCAAGTGTTAATCTTCTTCTACTAAGCAATGTTGTGTTTTGTCCATTCCTTAACTTGTTAAGTCTAACTCTATCTAGTATTTTTGCTAACTCATCAGCAGCCTTGATTGTGGTAACTTTACTAGCGAAGTTCATAGTGAATTTACTTCAACCCCCCTATCTATCATACGTTTAAATTCCTTATCTTTAAATATTCTAGTGAATATCCAGATGAACCAAACTATAATTCCAGGCAAAGTTATCCAGAACATAATACTATAAATAGCCCAGAATAAACCACCAATCATTGCTGTTGGTAAATAAGCAATTGTTATATTAGAAATTATAAACATTAGCCCAAGAATAATACCCCAAACAACTCCCCATAAGACAGGCCTCAAATGCTTTAAGTTAGAAATCTCAAGAATTGTACCAGCTTCATCTGTAGAATCCTTCGTAGGAAGCCTTGTAATCAACAAAACAATTAAAGCTAATATAAATATAAGCATAAAAATACTCATTAAATAAATTGTTACAACCTGCCCCGTTAGCTTTCCACCAGTGTATGTTATTTCAAAAGTTAATCTACCCGTCTTTTTTTCAGCAGCATTACCGCAAACATAAATATAAGAATAATCACCTACCTCTGTAAAATTTCCTTTATCTATCACCGAGAAGTAGTAGTCACCATCTTTTATTGCTGTTAAATTTGATAATATAGATTGGTTATTGGGTCCCATAACTCTTGTAAAATTACAACTAGTACAATTATTACAAGTCTGATAAATTTCTACATCATCTACATCTAATTGAAATTCATCTATGGAAGTTGCACCGACTATAGTTAACGTTACCATTAAAAGTAGTACGGATAATAGTGTTGTATTCATCTTCTTTTTAATATTCCTAATGGATTAAAACCACTATTTTGTTGTGGCATAACAACTCCTCCTTTAGTTTCTGTAATATGCATATGGCTTCTAGCAGAAGTTCTTTCTTGTCCTTTCCATGCTCTTTGATATGCGGAGTGAACAGTATCTTGAATCATTCTAGTAATAGATTCAAACCTTTTAAGTTTATTCTTTCTCTTTTGGTCTTTAATTGTATTAAGTTCTTTTTCAATTCTGCCTTCCATTTCTTTCAACAACTCGGTTTCAATCTTGTTTTCGTCAGCTTCTTTATCCATAAGTTCTAAGGCGAACTTCCTCATCTGTACTTTAGATTGTATTCTCCTCTTTATTTCTTCTTTACATTCATCTAGCGTTGGTTCTAAAAACATTTTATCATACTCCATAAATATATCATCATTAATTGTATTACTAAAATCTTCCATCTTAGCATCAATCTGCTTGTCGTCGTAGTTTGAAAGTAAAGTATTTTTTGTTAAATATGCCTGGAGCATTTGCATAATATAACTTACACCATAATCACTTAATACAACTAAGTCGTTATTCTTTGGCTTACACCATTGCGTTACTCCATCAACTTTCTTTAAAACATATCCACGAAGAAGATTGTGCATTCTATCTAAAACATCACCTAAATCTAATTGCTCATTAATAGAGTTCATTACATTCTGATTTTCCATTAATTGAAGTTCTTGTTGAGACTGTCCAAGCTTAGCTGAATCTGTTGCTATTTGAGATTCTTTAATCTGTTGGTCGTATGCTTTTAATACTTCGTCTATTTTTTCATTCATAACGTTTCACCTAATTTAGTTTTGGTTTTCTTTAACGGACATTTCTTATTAAGTTTTACCCTTCTTAATCCTTCTGTTATTCTTTTTAAATTACCAGTTGTTCCATATTGTTCAACAAATTCATCTGTAAATTTACTCATTTTTTAGACCTCCTTTTCTTAGCTTTAGCTTCTTTAAGTTCCTTAACTTCTTTAGATCCGGTACGTTTCTTTTTAATTCTTCGCTTTCTCTTCTCAATTAAAATTTCTCCCTTTCTTCTAAATCCTTCTGGCAGTCTAACTTTAGTTTTACCCAATCCTCGAACTCTTAAAGAAGCGGCTAGTGTGCTTCTAACTATTGATACACCGATACCCAGCACTTTATTTAAATCACTACCCGTCGCTATTGTTTTAAACACTCCACCTCTTCGCACTTCTACACTAAATCTACCTCGTTTTTTAGGTTGTCTAATTTGGCGAGGTATCTTTGGTAATATTACGGGAGGAGTTGGAACACCAGGAGAATGTCTGCCAATATTACTAATTCCACTTTTTCCTGACGGACTAAACCCAGAACTACTCAAAATCTTTGATATTTCCCCTGCACTAAACCCAGAACCACCACTAAAATCGCTAGGTATAGATACACCAGGACTTACAATAGAAGAACTAGGTGTCGGACTTAATGAAGGACTTAAAGATTTTAAATCAATTCCACTAGATAGGTTCTTTAAAATAGATAACCCAGGACTAAATGTTGAAACTCTAACCACTGGTTTACTTACAATGTCTGCGTCAGAAATATCTAAACCAGAGAATTTTATTAAATCACTTCTTAACACATCCTCTGCGTCTGGTGTTAATTGCCCGAGTTTTAACTTACCAACTTCTTCTGCTAAGTCTGTTGGTAAATCTACAAACTCTGCGGTTACAATATCAACAACTTTTTTATCTATTATCGTTTGTCCAACTCTATCAATTTTCTTTATTATCCTCTCACCTCTAACGGTAACCTCTAATTCTCCAGGGGTGAATTGTTTAGCTAAGAAGTTCTTACCTATTGTTTCCTCTGGGAACACAACAATTTGAGAAGCGGCATCCCTAAAGGTAACATCGCCTTTCAACAAATCAAATATACTGGCGGTTGGTGCTTCTGCCCCTAGTCTTGATATTCTTGTTTGTGCTATTGCTATATTATCTTCAAATCTAAATGGTGTTCCAAATAAACTAATATCACCAAAACCAGGTTGTGCAGTTGTTTTTACTAGAGTCCCTAATGTATCTGTTTTACCTGGTCCAAAGAACCCAAACAAATCTCTTGCAGAGGTGGCAACAGGGCCAGTTTTACCAGATAGTTTCTTTATGTCTTCAGCACTAAAACCAAAAGCCCCTTTAAATGCAGCAACATCTTTTAATGAAGTATCAATTTGTCTTAGAGTATCTCCGCCTAATGTTTTTAGAGGTTCAAATCCTTGAGGTGGTATTAACTCTAATTTTCCCACATCTGTAACATCCGCAATAGATTTTATTCCTGTATCTAAATTTGTTGTTATCTGGTTGAAGTCTGGAGAAAATTTAGTAACTACACGCTTACCTGATTTAAATATATCAGAAGCTATTTGTCCTGTTGCTAAATCAGTTATTATTTCAGTTCCTACAAAACCCAAAACAAACCCTGGTTGTTCTTTAACGATTGTAGAAACATCCCTCAATGCTTTTCCAGAAGTTATATCTCCGGATAATTGTATTAAACTTTCTTTTGTTTGGACTGCTGTTTCAACAGGGTCAGTTACAGCAGAGGTAACAAATTGAACAGTTGATAATAAAGAAACAGCAGCACCTGCGCCGATACCTCCAGTAAATAATCCTTCGGCAACTCCTGCAAATCCTGTAGGACTATCCCCTCTCAATCTTCTAGTTGATGCAATATCGCTTTTAGCTTGAACCCTTGAGATAACTTCATTTAATACGCCTGTTGTAAAAATACCCTCAACTCTTTGTTGTTTATCTCTAAAGGAAGCAACTTCTTCTTGTGTGGCCGATCTTTCAGAACCTTGATGGGGGACAAAAACTATTTGAGTATTTGGAATATTATCTTTACCAACACTTACAACTCTTGATTCTAAAACTCCACCTTGAACCTCTTGTCGTTCTGTTACTTTCCTAAGAGGAGATTTTGTTTTAGTCGTTGTTATTATACTTTCTATTTTTTGTGGTATTGTTCTGTCTCCAACAGCTTGAACTTCTCCAGTTGGACCAGCTTTTGCTTTTTCAGATTTTTTTAAATCTGATATTTCAACATTTATTCTAGCATTTATGACTCTCACATCACTATCATGACTTGACAATATTCCGCTTTCTTTATTTTGTCTTTGAAGCTCTTGAATCCTTTGTTCTTTAGAATCACGAATAGCATTAATTTTATTTTGGATAACTTGTTCGGCTTGTCTTGCAACTTGTGCACTCGCCTGTTCGGCAACTTGTGCACTCGCCTGTTCGGCAACTTGTGCACTCGCCTGATTTAAAGATTGTTGTGCTGCTTGTGATGCTACTTGTGATGAGCTTGAACTTCCACCACCACTTGAGCTTGAACTTCCACCACCACTAACAGAACCGCCTGTTAATTTATTATAAAAACTTTTTTGTGCTGGTGTTTGGTTTGCTTCAAATATTTTGTTTAATATTTGTTTAAATTTTTCAGTAGATGTAGCCATTTATTAATTTATCCTCCATAAAAAACTTTTTCCATAATCCATCTTTTCAAAACTCCTAGATTCAAAAAGAGCAACTGATATATTATTATAATTACCAACAACACCAGTAAAAATATCTTTATCTGTTGGTTGTCTTGGATTTGCATTAGGAGATAAACCAAGTTTTATCATTGCTGGATAATTTATTTCTCCATTGTATTTAAAGCTTGAACTTTGTTTTTCATTATAGTAAATAAATCCAACACAACTCACTAACAACAACCCAACCAAAGCAACAACTAATAGCTTATTCATTTAAAACACCTACTTTATTTTTATCCATGGTAACTAAGGTAACTTACTAAGTTTATTTTCCTTTATATATCTTTCGTAAAGTTTATAAAGACTTACTTACTTAGTAAGTATATGGAACCACAGGGAAAAGTGAGTGAGTGGAACGAAGCAACATTAAAAATAATTCGTTTGCATGAGATTCAGGGTACAATTAATTTATTAAAAATGGATCCTTTAGCAATGACTGATGGTAAATTTAATTATATTTGGTTAGCAAATAATATAGATGCACTTTATGGTGAAGGTTATTCAAAATATACAAACAAAGAAAGAGAAGCCGTCGATAAACTAAGAACAATGGTTTTTAATTCTATTAAATTCTGTCCACCGCATAAAAAACAATCACAAGAAAGTTTAAGTGCTACAAGAACAGCTTTTATCTTAGATAATAAGAATTATGAAATGCTTATGGATTTGTTAGAAAGATTTGTTAGAAAAGTTAAGGACTTAAATGATGACCATGGACTCACAACAAAAAACAAAGGTCACACTGGATTATTTTAATGGCAAGAGTATATTTAGAGTTTAATCATAACTCAAAAAAGTGGAGAGAGGTTGAAAAATCTGACTTCTGGATTGATAGAGCTTTGTTAACTAAACTTGAAAGTCTGAAAATGATTCAAAGAAAGAATTGGGATGGGGTTATAATCATTGATGGTAAAGAAAGGTCTGGTAAATCAATTTTAGGTATGATTTGTGGGTGGTATTTATCTGGATGTACTTTGGGTATTATAAATTTCGCTAGGGGATTAGACGACGCTGCAAAAAAAATAGCAAGTCTTCCAGATGGAAGCGTTTTAATTATGGATGAGGGAAGTACGGTATTTTCTTCTAAAGATTCTATGGGTAAGTCCCAAAAAAGACTAATTAAGTTAATGGATGTTGTAGGGCAGAAGAACTTAATCTTTATTATATGTTTACCATGCTTTTTTGATTTAAATAAGACCATAGCTGTTAGAAGAAGCCTATTTTTGTGTCATGTTTATCCAGATAAGAAATATGATAGAGGGCAATACGCTTTCTTTGGTGAAAGAAAGAAAAAAGTTCTATATAAATACGGCAAACAGAACTTTGATAGCTATGCGTTCCCTGATGCTGAGTTTGTTGGACAGTATTTTAATTTTGAGCCACCTTTCTTACAAGAATATTTAGATAAAGTAAAGCAAGAATCTTTAGATGCCGTATTAGCAGATGCATTAGACGAGGGAAAGGATATAGCATCCGAGATAAGAAAAACAGAGGCAATCATCTATGGTTATATGAGATATGTCCTAGATATTCCAGTAAAAGAAATATGTAAGATACAAAAACAGGGAGATAGAACAATTCGTGACCGATTATACTCTTATAAAGAGCATATAAAGGCAAATCCCTAGGGATATAGGGTTTTTTTGGTAGCGGCGAGGCAAAGTTTTTTATACCTATGGTATGAAATGTGCACACATATTACATTAAAGAGTTAAGTTAATCATTAAAAGACAAATTAAACTTGGTAAGTAAGTGCTCAAGTCCCCCATTCTTTATAAAGATTTACTACTAGATAGTTTTATATGTGTCCGTTACATTATAATTTATTTTTTGAAAGGGGGTTTATAAACAAATGAAATTCTTTAAAAAGAAAGGTGGAGTCGTAGGTGACCTGATCTCTGGAACTGGTGGTTTAATTATCACTACTGTAGTTATCTTGGTTGTTATCTCAACATTGCTTGGTGCTAGTCTATTGACAGACGGTACAATATATGATAACGCTACCTCACATATGGCTGCTAACTTCACAGAAGGTATTGACAACGTATCTAGTAAGATTCCAACAATCTTATTGATAGGTGCTGTTGTTTTATTGTTCGGTGTGATTGTACTTCTTGTACGACAAGCTGGAGCAATGGGTATCGGTGCTGGTGGAGCTTCTTTGTAAAATTCAAAGATAAAATTATATTAGAAGGATAAATCCTCTCGGGGTAAACTTACGAGCATCCGAGGGCCTTCTAAAAAGTGCGGGGGAAACCAAACTGGCATCCGCACTATAATCCGTTGTAATTTTAACTAGAAATATTTAAAAGTTTATTTGGATTATTTAGGGGTATACTATCTCCGATATACCAAATCTCCTTACTTCCACCAATCATAAATGTAATTTCGCCAAAGACTGAATCTGCTTCTCCATTAAATGAAGAATTTATATCATTAACAAAATATCCTATAGGGTCAGAAATACATTCACCAACATTTTGTCCATAATAATAAAAACCAAACATCGCCATCGCTGCTATAATTAATAAAAAACCAAAAAATAAAAACCAATCGCCTTTTTTCATAAACTTAATTTAACTTTTTTGCTATTATTTCCAGGCTCTCGCTTATCTTCGCTAGATGTGATAGGCTCTGTAAGCGATAATACTCCGGCGATTTTAGGTTCGCCATCTCCTTTAGAACTTGGTTCTCTTGTAAGGTTTCTATTAATCGCTTCTCCACATCCTGTGCTACTAGGTCTTGGTTTGATTCCGGCTCCACGTCTGGACTTGTTTTCGTCTTCATTATAATTCCTCCGTAATTTTTTTAATTCTCTATTGCTTTTCCAATTTAAAAAGATAAAATAAAATAATAATAAACAAACACAAATAATGATTAATTTATAAACCATTTTATGCTGGTATAATTCCAGAACCTCCAGAGTATATTGAATCTATTTTAGATAATGCGGTTGTAACAGCATCTAAAGTTAATTTACCAGCTTCTTGAGCATGTGTAGCTTGAGTAACTAACTCACCTATCTGATCAACTAAAATCCATAAACCAACCAACATTATTATAAGAAAAACACCATTAATTAATATTGAGCCATACTTCTCCATAAAACTAATCTTTCTATATCTCTCAGTGATATTTTTACGTATGGCGACGTGCATATATCTCATATCTCTATCAATAGGTTCAATGTCCAACATTCCCATCTTTGCATCTAAATCACCCAATAAGAAATTATACCAATAACCGTCTTGACCAATAGCAAACCAATATTCATTTTTACCTTGTTTTCTAGCATAGGCAGTTCTATAAACCTTAGATTTTCTTAAATATAAAATTTCTTCACCACCATCGCCAATCTTTACTAATCTTGCCCTATCCTTTAATGTGACTTCCCATCCTTTACCTGCAATATTTTCAAATAATACAATCTTACGGTTAAATTTTTTATTAGTCATATAAATATAAAGAACAATAGCTACAGCAATAGCAATAACAACAACTATTAAAAGAATTGTTAATGTTCCTCCCATTGAAGAATTAACCAAAGATGGCATATCCATTCCAGTTTCTACTCCTAAAATTTGTCCCATTATTCGACTTCCTCGGGTTGTGATATTTCTGGTAATGGGTTATGTAATAAATAAAATTTTGTTGTTTCTATAATATATTCTTCCCAATTCCAATTTTTTAAAATCTTTAATTGGTACATATCTGGCATCACACTTTTATTAAGTCTAATATTTAGAGTAGTTATATCTGCCATATTATTACTTACTAAGTAAGTAAGTCTTTATATATCTTTCGGTAAACTTATAAATAAAAAATTATTTGTTTTTAAGTGTTTCTAATATTTTATAATGCTTTTTAGCATACTTATTACACCACCATTCCTCATATATACCGATAAAGAAATAAGATCCCCAAACACAAACAGCTAATGGTAATAATGGATTATAAACTATAGCGGCCATAACAAACATCATCCAAAAATCAAACAAGTAAGATTTTAACATTAATAACCAAGAGCATTCAGGATTAGAATTAAATTCTAAGTGTCCTTTCTCGTGCCACCATTCTAGAGATCCTTTTTCACATCCGAATATCTTTCCGGTTGAAATATCTACGTGAGCTTTCAACGTCTAGCCTCTTCTACTTTAATTTTCGCACATTTCTCACAATAAGTTCCATCCTCGAACTCAACTGGTTTTGATTGAGAGAACATTACACTTATCCCCTGTGGAAGCTTCTGCTTACATTTAACACAATAGTTGGTCATTTTGATTTACCTCCTTGATAATATTTAAATAAAGTATAAAAACAAATTAGTGTTGTTATTGGCCCCATAAGCATCGAAGATATAAAAAATTTATATGGATTCGGTTGAGATTTAATATAATCCCAACCCTTGATTGTATTTTGTGTGATTATAAAAGACCAAAGTCCTATTAAGAACCAAAGTCCTATTAATATTTCAATCATTTTTTCTTCATCCTCCTGTCTTCTCTCTTAGCTGCAATTATAAGCCATACCATAAATATTAAAAACACTCCTATGCAATATATTAATGGTCTCATGCTGATTTTAACCGCCTATAACAGGTATTTTTTTTTATTAAATACTCACTCTGACACTTAGGGCATCTCTTATTGTTCTTATGCATACACAAGAAGAGCTTTCCGCATTCTTCGCATTTATTTTCTACTAATCCCATTTAAACGTCCGATAGAATTTATTTTCTCTTAACACTATAAAACCCCCCCAGATTTCCTACACCTTTTTACTCTAGGTCTTCCTAACGTCTTACCTTGTGCTCTAGCCCTATCAAGACCTGCCATAGTTCTTTCCCTAATAATGTTTCTTTCAAACTCTGCGAAAGTTGCCATAATGCCCATCATCATCTTTCCACTAGAAGTATTCATATCTATATTTTCCATATAGCTTACAATATTTACTCCCTTCTCATTCAATGCCTCCATGTGTGTCACAATCTCTTTTAAACTCCTGGCCCAACGATCTAACTTATAGAATAGTAATCCGTCAAACTCTTTCTTTAGCAGTCTATTGTATAATGCCCACTGAACGGGCCTGGACTTCCTTGTGCTCTCTTTTTCTGTAAATATCTCATAATCCCACCCCATCCTTTTACAATACTCTATAAGTGGGTTTATTTGGTTCTCTAGAATTTGATCAGTTCTACTAACTCTTGTATATATTGCGAATTTTTTATTTTCCATTTATGTATTTTAAACGTACCTTTAATTTATAAACTTACCTTCTTTGGCTCTTTTGTGAATTCACTTCATCTCCCCTTTTGAAAACCACTTAAGCATATCATCTATTCTTTTTTCTTGTTTTATTAATTCTGAATCTTTTTCTTTCATCCAATTATAAACATAGGCAAAAAAACAAACTATTATTCCAATAGATGTTCCCATGATTACTTGCGATAAGTCATACCACAAAAAGAACCATCGAATAATTGAACATATTATTATTGTCATTCCTAATCCATATCCTAATATTGTTAGTTTGTGTATTTTCATTTTATCTTTTTTTATACATTACTTTAATTGTTTCAGTTAATCCGTTTTTATCTATATGATGGACTGATAATGATCTGTTAAATACAACTATACATTTTTCTTGTGACATTCCGCATTTTTGGCATGTCCAGTTATCCCTTTCTAATGCCAAATCCCTATTCCCACTAAAGTAAAATTTATTAGAACTTTGTTTCTTTTTATGTGCGTTTTTCTTATCCCATTCTCTATGGTATTTTAATATTTTATTCTTATTCTTTTTATCATAACATCTTCTACATAAATCTTTTACAAATAATTGTTTCTTCTGATTACAATCTTTACATATAGCTATTGTTCCACGAATCATTCTAATTCCTCCTTGGACGTCAAGTTTAGATTTGACGACTTTAACTCTTTCAAAAAATAACTTCCCATCTCTTGTGCTAGTCTTTTCATTGTATTGTTTGATTGTTGCATATTAAATTTTCCTTTGTCTTTTAGTATTTGGTTTTGGTCTTCATACTTTTGGAGTAGTTCTGATATTTTGTTTATTCTTTGTTCTGTTTCCATTTTTTGATTGTGATTATAAATGCCTCGTCTCGCTAACGAGGACTTTCATGAATAGGGCAAGGTATTTACCCAGCGAGTGTAATAATCCAAATAATGGATTTAATAAGCTTTTAAACAAAGATATGGGCTTTCTTCACTTTCTTCTATTGTATCAATTTCTTTGCCATAAGTATCTGCTAATGTTTCACAACCTAGTTTGTTTAAAACTACAGAAACCGCAGACCCTTTAAAGAAATTTCCTTCTTCGTCTGTCTCTACCCAAAAACCTTTATTAATTATCTTTTTGTTCTCTATAAGTTGAACTTTTGATATTATAATTAAATCATCTTTATCCGGATGTTTAACCATAAATTGTGCTATTGGTGTTGTCATTGTTTTTCCTTCTTTGTCTTTTTCTTTAATAACGACACTCGCAATAGTTACTTTAGCTGGACTAACTGTACCCCTAGGCCTTTCATTATTCCCAGTCTTAGTATTCAAAATATTAGAGCTGTTTTCATTTTCTTCCATTTTTATTTACCTCCTTTAGAATTTAATTGATCTAAAAATTCTTGTGCTGTAATAAAAGAATTATAATATTCTCCAGTATCACTTAATGATTGTCGCAATGTGTATCTACAAAGTTCTATTAATTGCATTTTTAATCTCCTTATTTTCTATTTTATAATCATTATAATTAATCCCCATTTCTGTTATAATAGTTGGTTTTATTGTAACACCAAAACCACAATCTATTTTTTTATTCATTTTTCTGATGCCTTATTTATCTTTTGAACTATGTCAAAGATTTTATTTATTGTTTCATCTGCTGTAGAATATCCTAACCTATGTTTTGCTATTTGTATTCTGGTAGCAGTTGATTTTTCTACTTCTATTGTTGTTTTCATAGTTTTTTATAGTTTATATAGTTTATATACTTTTCGGTTTATTATTCATTAGTTTAAAATGATTATCTTTTTGAGATTTTCTCATACATTTTTTTAAGTGTTGGCATATTCTACACATTCCATTATTTGGATTACATTCTTTAGTTCCGAAGCAAGGATATAATGATTTGATTAATGATACTCTCATCTTATTCGTTAGATATGCTTAATTTTAACTTTAAGGGGTCAAGGAGCGTCTTTTCTTCCAAACTAGCAATATCTACCTTCTTTAGCCATTCTAAGTAAAATTTGCATTTTGTGGGCTTATTATGTCCGCACCAACATCTTTTACTTATTTTTTCGATTGCATTGCCTTTATGAGAACAAAATCCATAAGAAGAACGGTATGGACATGGGATTATAAGCTTATTTTTCATTTAACACCTTTAATAGTTCCATCCATTATGTTTTAACCTCCTTAAACTCAAAGTTTTTATATTCATTTGCCTTAAAATGTGATTCAGATAATATATCTAATGCTCTTTTAATATCTTTATCTTCAACAACTTTAGATAATCTCATCTTCGCCGATGCCTCAATCATTCTATTAAGGGCTTCCATAAATCTTGGATTAATAATAACATCCGTATTTCTTGTCTTACGAGAATTAGAATATATTTCTTTTAACTTAGTGGCAATCTCATCACTAATTATAGGATCATTAGAATTTCTAACGTAAGCAAAGAACTTCTTTAAATCTTCTGTGGAATATTTTGGTTTTATCTCTCCACGCTTTCTCTTAATCATAATATCAGCGATAGATTCATCTCTTTGTTTATTTGGAATATCTTTCATTATAAATATAACATCAAAACGATTTAAGATTGGTGAAGGAATGTTAAATTGTTTATTATAAGGAATACCTTCAATAAAATGTCCCCTCTCTGGGTTCGCTGTTGCTAAGACTCCTGCGGTTACTTTGAGATTTACGTGTAAATTAGCCTTATTAATTGAAATCATTTGCTCACTCATTGCTTCTTGTAATTTTGGCTTATCATCTTCTGTAAGATTATTCATTTCATCTAAAAATAATAATTGTTTTGCTAGTGGTAATGCTCCTGCCTCAATTCTATAACCACCCATACTTTCTTCTTCTTTAACTACTGACGCAGTAATACCAACAGCAGAAGATCCACCACCCGAAGCCTTTCTACTACCAGGAGTAATAACCATTGCCGCTTTACAAATAACAGATTTAGCAATACCTGGATCACCTATTAATAAAATATTTTGCTTGTTTCTAGTAGAGGATTGTTTGGGTTTATTCTTTTTATTACACGCCTGTAACATTACGGCATTTTTAATATGTTCATAACCAAAAACATCTGGGGCAAAAGATTCTGTTATTTCACTCATTCCATCTTTATCAACTATGTTTGCAATTTTTTTTATTAATTTGATTTCTTCGTCTGTAAAGTTTTCAACTAAAACCTCCTCCTCCTTTTTTTCTGCATCTAATACCTCAAATAAATAACCAAGATTAATTGTTGTAACCCCCCTATCAAAAGATTCTATAGTTCTTAATATTCCAGTTATTTTAACCTCATCACCTAGATTAAAAACTCCAATATGCTCATTCTCTACTAACCAATTCTGTATTCTAGCATTAATCCTTTGTGTGTTTGGATTATCTGTATTATCTTGTAAATCTTCTATTACTACATTTGATGAATCTTGTAAGTCTTTAGATAAAATTTTAAAACCACCCTTTCTTCCACAAGAACATCTACTAGGTTCTTTAAACTTCTTCTCAATTTGTAAGACTGACATTATAGTTCCACAACTTGGGCATTCAAACTTAGCATTAGTCACTACTGGCCTTGGTGATGATAGAGAAACACACCTACCCTCAATAGTTAAAAGTTTATCAATATCCCTACACCTTAATCCCTCTGCTGTTCTTTTTTGAGTGTTTGGTAAGTTAATAAATCTAACATCTGAAATTTCTAACCCTTGATAATGTTGCTTAATATCCTCAATCGCTTCTATGGGATTTTCTAATAACTTATCCGATAATTCTTGATTATATAATAATAATTCCTTAAAATTAATGGTAATAATTTTTCCTTCAATAATTGGTTTCATTTCGTCTAAACTTTTACTAATATCATCCTTTAGTTTCTTGGATTGTTTTATTATATTATCTTTTTCTTTTGCATCATTTATTGCAGACTTCTGGGCATTTTCATAATTCTGTAGTTTATTTTGTATTTGTTGTAATCCTAATGGAGAAAGTTTAAATGTCTTCTTTCCATTAATTGTATCAACTTCTTCAAAATTATCTTTCATCCTATTCATTAAAACTCTGACATATTCTGTATTCTGTTCTGTCTCTTTCCCTATCTCTTCATAGGTTCTTTTATTACCATCAAGTAGTAAACCAAACACCTTAATTTTAGGTGATTTCCCAAGTCTCTTTACAACGTCGTGATACGTGATATGAATGATACGAATGATATGTTTGTTCGTATCATTTATATCATTTATATCATTTGTATCGTATATCATTGCTTTGTAATTTACCTTTTTCTTATCTTCTGTGCGTAAACCATCATTATTTTGACTATTTTTAGTGGTAATTGGATTTGTATCATTTTGCTCTAAATTTGTATCATTTACTAATTTAGGGTGTGGATTTGTATCATTTTCATCGATTTGTATCATTTTTTCAGAATTTTCCTTACCCATTTATCTTCAACTCCTTTTTAATATAATCTTCATTTCTGTCTTCTAATGTTTTTTTACACATTACAGATTTGCTATAAACATCCCTAACATCACCAATATCTTTTGTTGGGATAGTGGTATTCATATTTTTTCCTCATAATCCTTTATATTAGAATCATTAAAAAAATCCCAGTTATACTTCCGATAAATCATTGGGCAACCTCTATAT
>Ga0307928_10002181_pt1 | contig 15022 bp, 24 predicted proteins | sample AceLakmetagen232_FD_201815 | JGI IMG/M metagenome (GOLD analysis project Ga0307928, IMG submission 201815) | Saline water microbial communities from Ace Lake, Antarctica - #232 | ecosystem: Environmental > Aquatic > Non-marine Saline and Alkaline > Saline | place: Antarctica: Ace Lake... | reverse complement strand
GTGATGCGGAAATAGACGAAGATATAAGAAAAATGCCTTTTCATGAAGTAGTTGATATATACAAATATTTAGAAAATATAGACTTAGTGGATGTAATAAATGCATTTATAGATAATGATAATCATTATCAATTAGCAGATTTAATTGAAGCTAATATTAAAACTATTAATTTTGATTCAATAGGAAGAAAAGATATATTTGAGTTAGTAGATGATGAGTATGAATCATATGAGAAAATAATAGAATCAGAAGAATTTCAAAAATGGTTATGTGAAGAAAAAACAGATAAAATAAAATGGTTATTGGAAACTGAATGTGATATACATGATAATATCAAAAAAGAATATTCACATCTGTTTGATAGTGAGGAACTTGGACTATTATGAAATATATAAAAACATATGAATCACATTGGACAATGATCAGAGACAAAGATGAAGCTAAATTATTAGATGATATTGATTCTATATTTGATAAAGAAATATCTAATGTGTTTGATGAACAATATCATACTGACAATTACATGATTGATGAGGATGGTTATTATACTTTCGAGATATTTCAAAGTGGTTCAAAAATAGATCCAAAAGAAATTGTTAAGAAAATAAAAGAAATAAATCCATTTGTAGAATTTAGCATCAATTATGATGAGGATGAAGATAATTATGCAAGAATTACATATACACTAAAACATGATGATTATGAATTCCAAAAATGGTTAGCGGAAAACCATATAAATGAAATTATTAAAATGAAAGATTATATTTTACCAGAAATAAAAAATGAATACCCAGAGATATTTGATTCTATTGAACTTGGACTATTATGAAACATTTAAGAACATACAAACTATTTGAAAATCAAACCATTAAAATTTTTGATTTTTCTATGTGTAGAAAAAATCCTGATTGTAATATAGAACAAGAAATTGAAACACAAATAAAAAATGTTTTAGCTAAATATGATATAGAATATTTTTATATTATTGATAAATCAAATACAACATCAAAAATAAGTTATAATATCATACATAATATAGAATATAATGTTGAGGGTAGTTTTATTAAAAATATAATATCAAATCCTAATTGGGGAGATAATAGTATAGAAGAAATAATGAAAGACTTAGAAAATGTAACAATAGAAGACATTATGTTTGATAATATTACTGAAGGTAGCATTCTTAAAAATATCAAAAAATTATCAAAATATAATGTTGACATTTTTGGTAAAATAAATGGTACAGATGAAAATATATTCTCTTCTATTGATGAACTTGATGAACATGGCGAAATAAAAACATCATATGAATTTCAAGATTATTTTTTATCATGTTATCCAGAAAAATATAATAAAATCAAAACATATATTCTGCCTGATATAAAAAAGAAATATCCAGATCTTGCGGATGCAGATGAATTAGGACTATTATAAAAATTATTTGGAAATTTTTAATTTACAATATGAGACATTTAAGAACATATAAATTATTTGAGAATATTGAAACTATTCAACAACCTTTCTTTGTTAGCAAGGGTGGTGTACTTTATATATCACAAGAAATTACTGATAAGATAGTTAATAAATATGGACTTGGTTATATAAATAAACATAACAAAACAATACATCCGAAATTATATGTTGGTATAAGAAATAGTAAAAATGACATTGAATATAAATTAACTGTAATATTATATAATATATCTGCAAAACTTAATGATGCAGGAAAATTCCCATACAAAATGGGAGGAAATTCTGGAGATTCTGTATTATGGGGAACTGGTAGATGGAAATTTGGTGTAAATGGTGCTGAATTTTCTGGTGATAATTTAATTAAAATATTTTATCCAATATGGGAATATATTCCAAGAGGTTATAAAAGATTAAGAAAAGGCGAATTATTCTTTGATATTATTAATAGTGAATTAGAAAAGAAACCTGAATTGGTAAAATATGGTATTCCATCTGAATTGAAAGATAAATGGGGAGATCTAGAAGATATGGAGGAAATAGGATTATTATGAAATATTTAATTAAATATAAACTATTTGAAAATCAAGAACTTAAAACTTGGATCATAACGAAACCAAGTGGTAAAATCATGGAACAATCTGATTATTTTCATGATATATTACAAATGATAAGTATATATGTTCCCCGTAGAAATAAAGATGATTATGAAATGGAAGCAGAAGGTATCGCTGATGGTTATTATGCTGAATGTAGAGATCAAGTAGAAATTAATGAAGATGACAATGTTGATGAAATGGAAGTCGAATATGATCAAAAACAATTAGATAAAGATGTTGGTGATATGTTAGATAGAAATTGTACATGGACCAGAAGAACAAAATCATATACTACATGGCATTCATATAGAGTTATGAGAAAAGATATGTATGAATTAGAATTTGATATGAAAGAAATTGGATTATTATGAAACACATAAGAACATATGAAAGTTATGAAGATAATGACTCTAAAGGTTTAGAGTTAATGGATATATTTAATAGTGTAATCGATGATGATTATTATTTTAAATCAACAAATGATATCATTTACAAATCAAGTATAACTTTATTAGATAATCATGATGAATATAAAAATTGGTGGAAATCGTCTAATTTTAATATTGAAGAATTCATAGATTATATAAAATATCTAGAACATTGGGAAGAAAAATATAATAAAAAAAGAAATTTATCTACAATTTATAAAAATGATGCAAAGGAATGTAGAAAAACCATTGATGTATTAATTGAGATGTTAAGTACTGAAAAAGTTTATATATGGATGATACAAAATGGACAAATAGAGATATATAATAAATATCCATTATATTTTAAAAATAAACATAAAGAACTAGATGATAGTATCGAATTAGGACTATTATAAAAATTATTTGGAAATATTTAATTTACAATATGAAACATTTAAGAACATATGAAGAAGTATCAATAAGAGATCAATACCAAAAATATGGTGCAGATGAATATTATAAACAATTTGGTGACAAATATGTTAATCCTCATGAGCCAATAATTAGAAAATCAATTAGTTATGTTGATGAAAAATGGGATATAGACTTCTCAAAAACACTCGATTTAGCTGCAGGAAAAGGAGAAGCAACAAAAATACTTAATGAATTAGGATACAAAAATATTGAAGCAATAGACCCATATACCAGTGAATTATATAAGAAAGAAACAGGTAAAAAGTGTGAGGTGTATAGTTTTGATGATATACAAAAAGGAGTATTGAAAGGTAGACATTATACCACTATTGTATGTAGCTTTGCACTACATCTGGCTGATAAAAGTAAATTGCCTGTAATATGTTATAACCTATCACAAATATGCGATAACCTTCTAATATTGACTCCACACAAGAGACCTGAAATTAAAGAAGAATGGGGCTTTATATTAGAGGATGAGATAGTTATAGACAAAGTAAGAACAAGATTGTACAAATCAATATATAAATAATATGAAACATTTAAGAAGAATAAACGAAAATAAAAATGTTAGCAATAAAGATATTGAAGACACTATCAAATTACACATTACAGAAGTTAGTGATAATCCGAAAGATATTTTTGATTATTTATGTAGATTAATTGAAAATATGCCAGAAGGATTTTCAGAAATGGCTATAAAAAATATGGATGATGATATGTTCTTCTCATTATTTATAACATTATATAATAAAGAAAAAGATATTAATAAAATATCTTATCTATTTGATTACCCACAGATAAGAGCTATAATAAATGACCTGACAGATTATTATGTAGGAGAAAATATATTAAAAAATGTTAAATATTTTCTTGATAATGGTGCTGATATAAATTACAAAGGAGATGAAAACAATACATTTTTGCATTCGGCATGGAGCAAAGAAATGGTAGAATATCTTATTAGTAAAGGTGCTAAAATTTATATAAAAAATGATGATGGAGAAACACCACTAGTTAAAAATTCACAACAAGATAATGATTTACTCATAGCTTTATTAAATGCAGGTGCAGATCCAAGAACAAAAAACAACATAGGCTATAATTTTATTACTTTATGTTTTGGTGCTAGAGGAATAGGAATAGATGATGATGTAATCGTTGCACTACTTGAGAATAATCCAGATGTATATAAAGATATAAAAGACTATTTAACATATGATAGTATTAAAAAAAGACTGAAAGATTTTATTGATTCAGAAGAATTAGGACTTTTATGAAACATTTAAGAAGAAGAAACAAAATACTTATTTGATTCACAAGAATTAGGACTATTATGAAATACATGAAAACATTTGAAAGTTATGGCAATAAACTTGAAGAAATGAAAAAAGAAATCATTGATATATTTCAAGATTGCTTCAAAAAATGGAAATTAAAGACTTTCACTATTGCAATGGATACCGAAGATAATACTCAAATAGATTATTATTTTTCACATATAAATAAAGAAAATAATAAATTAATAGTTGATTATGAAATTTATACCCGTGATGGTACTATAAATGTTTCAGAAGATATAAATGATATTCCAGCAAATATTGTTATTAGATTGTATGACCTTTGTGAAGAAAAACATAGATTTACAGGTTCATGGTTATTAGAAACATTAGGCATGTCAGGAAAAAAAGAATCATTTATTGCTGTAATGAAAGATTTTGATAATCTAGATTTTTATGATAATTGGATTTTAGATAGTTTTGCAGAAACCGAAAAAATCCAAGAAATAAATAATGACTTCAATTTTCAAGATATTTTATTATCAAGACATCCTAATGCAGTTAAACATAAATATACATCATTCAAATTCCTACCAGAAATTAAAGAAAAATATAAACATCTTTTCGACTCAAATGAATTAGGTTTATTATAATCCTAATTTAAAATCCCCCTTTCTATTTTAATATATAATATATGGTTAAAAAATACCACGAATATATTAAAGAAATGGCTATCCCATATATCAATGATAATAAGAGAGATGTATATAAGGCTATATACAATAACGATGAAAAGAAACTAGAAGAATTATCACACAAAATGTCTTTTGATTTTGATGATAGTTATGATAGTTATTCACCATTAGAATATGCAGCACTTACTGGTAGAATTAAGACAATTGATGCACTTGTTAAATATGGTGCTAATGTTAATTATGGTTCACCAATAGCATTCGCATTTTATAGAAAAAACATAGAAACAATTAAACATCTTATTAGTATAGGCGCTGATATTAATAATAAAGCTACAAGAGGTGAAGTTGAAAATAAAAGACCAATAGAAGTTGCATTGATTACAGATTTATTGGAATTTGCATTAGATTTAGGAGCTAACCCAGATTATTATAAAAATTACAAAAATAGAAATACACCATTTATATTTCTAGTGAAAAAAAATAAGGATATAATAACTCTTATAATACACGGAGCAGATTTAACATTAGGAAATAATGGTGATAATATATTTAATCGTAATATTTATACACCTAATTGGTTAACTCATGATGTTATAGAAGCTATGTTAGAATATCAGCCACATTTAATGATATTTATTAAAAAATCATTAGGTTATGGTGATTTCAGTTTTGTGCCAGAAGATTTAATGAAAAAATATAAAGATGAATTTGATATATTTGATGATTCACAAGAATTAGGACTATTATAAAATTTAATTTACAATATGAAATATTTAAAAACATATGAAAGCATATTTAATAACTCATTAGAACGTGAACTAGAAAAATGTAAAACACCAGAAGATCAAGTATTTGTGTATATCGAATATAATAAGTTTGATGAATTTAAGAAATTAATTGAACAAGGAGTAGATGTTAATACAAAAACTAAATATGATGAAAGTCTTATAATGTATGCAAGTATATATAATTGTTATGAAATATTTGATTATTTATTATCAAATGGTTGTAATCCAGATGGGTTTGATTTTTATAGATCAATATATTCAGCAATAAATACTGAAGGTGATATTCTTAAAAAAAAAATTAGAAATGGCTAAAAAACTTCTTGATAAAGGATCAGATATTGATTATAGTAATGGTAGAACAATATATAGAGCAGTTTTTCACGGAAGTATAGATGTCTACGTATTAGATAAAAAATTTAATATAATAAAATTTCTTGTTGAAAATGGTGCTGATTTGAATATGCCTCATGATCAAGGAAGAACACCTATGTTTTTTGTTACGCACAATAAAGATATATTATTCTATTTAATAGAAAATGGTGCAGATTTATCAATAAAAAGAACATTTTCTCATTATGATAATGAAAATGGGTCAATATTTAATGTGATAGATAATGAGATATTAAGTACTGAAGAATTTCAAGAATTAGTTATGAAATATCAACCAGATATGATGCCAGAATTTAAAATGTGGCAAATACATCCAAATATAAAAAAGAAATATGAAGAAGAACTAGATTATTTATTTGGTTCTGAAGAATTAGGACTATTATAAAAATTAATTTGCAATATGAAATATTTAAAAACATATAAATTATTTGAGAATCTTGAAGAGATATCACATGGATCATCTAATTATGAAGTAAAAATGGATTATGATGAAGCAGAAGAGATAGCAAACTATATGAAAGATAAAGGATTACAAAATGAAAAAATTAATCTAATTGTAGATGTAAATGAATATAATAATCCTATATTAAATTATAGTACAACATATAAAGATGGCATCAAAAATAAAAAAAGCAAATTTAAATATCATACTTTCATACAAATAAGGAAAATAAATACAGATATATCATCAAAATATGGCAATTTACCAAAAGGCATAAAAGGCTATTCTTATAGTATAGTTGTTGATAGTTTAAAACAAGAAAATAGATTTTCATTAAGAAGTAATAATTATTTTATACCAGAAGATAAAAAATGGGAAACACTTGATGAATGTATAGAAAAAACAAAAATATTTATATGTGTATATGGATCATTAGACAATGAAGATTTCCAATTATGGTTAATGACAAATATGCCAAATAAAATAAATATTATTAAAAAATATATAAGTGATGATTTTAAGAAAAAATATGATTATCTATTTGATGCAACTGAATTAGGACTATTATAAAATTATGAGAAATTTACAGACATATGAACAATATAATGAGAGCTGGAGACAAGTTAAACCTTGGTTGAAGCTTCCTATCCTTTTATTAGATAAATTACTATCTAAGATATTGAAATATGTACCAAATTTGAAATTAACTTATGATCAACTTGCAGCAAAAATAGACTTTGGTTTAGGATTAAGTCCATATAAAATAAAAGAAGAACCAAAGAAAATAACTATTGATGATATTGAGAGTAAAGATATGAAAAAAAGTCTTAAATTATTTTTAAGAGATTGGAATATTTATTATATGGGTGATACAAAGGATCCATCAAGAGGTGGTAATACAAATACACAAAGAATATGGATAACTAAAGACGAATTACATAAAGGTGATAAATATTATGGTGAAAGAATTAGTGGACATGGTTTAGATTTTAGTAAAAAATTTCCACAGATGTATATAGTTATAGCTAAACACACTGAAGAACATGATGAAATGAGTAAAGAAAGAGATATTAGATATGATAAAAAGAAGAATAAGGAATTAACTAAGAAAGTCAAAGAAATGATAAATAGACAATCTGTTACACATAAAGAAAATTTTAGTGGTATTTTATTATTCTGGAAATGCATTGAATATAATAGATTTGATTTAGTTGATAAAATATTAGCAATTAATGGCAATTGGATTGTCCACAAATATTCTATTCAATATTGTACTACTAAAAAAATGTTTGATTATCTTATAGATTTAGGTTCTTATTGGGATGATGAATTAATACCTAAGATGAAGAATTTAAGTTTTAGAGATGACTTAATTATTAAAAAAATAAAAAAAGAACCAGATTATTATTTCTTTTTAGTTAAATGGAATTTCAATTTTTCACAAAAAATAAAAGATGCACTACCATATATATTTGATAGTGAGGAACTTGGACTATTATAAAATTATGAAATATATAAAAACATATGAACAGAAAACAACACCTTATAAAGTTTTTATAAGATGGGAACATGATGCAGATTCTTATGATAAAGAAAAATATGATTTTGATTCAGAATCTGATATGTTAAGATTCTTATATTTTATTTATAAGTATAGAACTCCATATTTATTAGAATCAGATTGGAATGAATCATGGCATTTTCATGATAACGCATACTTCCGTAAAGAATTAGATGAATTAGATCCAACAAATCAATATATTGATTATGTACCATCAGATAGATATGATTGGTATGGTTCAGTAGATAATATATATGTTAAAATTAATGGCAAAAAACATCATATCATTTGGAAAGATTTATTAATAAAAAAAGAACATATAATTGATATACCAAAAAAGAATACAATATTAGATATTAGTATTGGTGAGATTGCGGGTGGTGGGGCTTATCTTGAATCACACCAAGGGAAAATATTTCCTGAATATAAAGGGAAATTTATATCTTATCATGAATTAAAGGACATATTAGGAGAAGGCAAAGGTGGATATCCTAACAAGGTTTATCCTAAAGTTAATACAAAATTAATAGATTGTAAAGTAGATAGTAATACTAATTTTGATGCTGATAGAACATATTTATATTATGAGATAGTATATGAGATAATTGATGAAAGAGAAGAATTATCACACCTGAAAGGAAAATTAGTAATGGGTGGCATTAATGGATATGATAAGAATTTTGTTAAAAAGTTTAATCATGATGAATTTGGAAAAGATCCATCTTATTTAGTAGATTTATCATTTTTAATAGATTCAAATGAATTAGGTTTGTTATAAAAAATTAAAATTTATGAAATATTTAAAAACATATGAAAATTGGACACCATCAGGAAGTTTAGCTTTTGATAATGCATCTACTGATGATTTAATTTTAGCCATAAATAATGGAGATGATAAAAATTTAAAAACTATAATTGATGAATGGAATATTGATCCTAATATTGACTTTATCAAAATCACCCATTATGGGGATGCATCAAATAAAGAACTTAGAAATTTAGAATACCTACATAACCCAAATGATCCAAGAATAGAAGAATTTAATTTAGATATAGATACATTTATACCAATAACATATTCTACTTTTAAAAATAATTTAAAAGCATATAAAATATTAGTAAAAAAATATGGAGCAGATGTAAATAAAAGAGATTTGGAAGGATGGAACATATTTATGTTATTAACTAACCAATTAACATATAATAAAAGCAAAATGTTTATTTGTATAGATGCACTAAAAAGAGGAATGAAATTAATAGATAGTGATTGGGATAGATTAAGAAATAATAATACATATATTAAATACTATTTATTCCAAAAAGCATTACTTTCAACACATCCACAATATATTGATAAAATTATACATGTGTTGGACCCAAGAATAAAAGATGATGAGAATTTTGCTCACCTCATTGACTCAAATGAATTAGGATTATTATGAAAAACTTAAAGACATACAAATTATTTGAATCAAAAAAAGAAGGTGATTATTTATCAGCTGGCACTGGTAATAGATTTGATATACTTTATTATAATCCTAAAACAAATAAATATATAATAAAAATGTATGAACGTGATAATCAATATTTAATATCTACTTCACTTACAACTGAAGATTCTAATGTTATAGATATTATAAAAGATATAAACAAAAATACACCTATATATATTTCTTATTCTTTTAGTGTAGAAGAAAAAGATTTTAATAATATAAAAAAATATATAGATAATGACGATTGTTTTAGAAAAGATAATGATAATAACTATATTCTTATAAATAACAAAGAAGATTTAATAGAATTTAGTGATTCAAGAGAATTAGGACTATTATGAAATATATAAAAACATACGAAGGAAATACAAGTTTAAGAGCACAATTTCTAAATATCTTACAAAAAAGATTGAAAGAAATAAATACTAAAGATCTTCTTATTGTAGATCTTACATATACACAAACACAATTTATATTACAAATAGATAATTATGGAGATATCAGTAGAATTAAAGAATATATTAGGATTGCTGAAGAATTATTTTCTATATTTCAAACTAAAATCAATTATGATTCAGAAATATCAGAGGAATATGGTGAGGTTAGTTCTAAATTATACTTCAGTGTAAATGTAAATAATAAATGGTTGATTGATAATAAATATTTATTAGACTCAGAAGAATTAGGATTATTATAAAATTATGAAAACATACATACAATACATAAAAGAAACTTATAAATTAGATGCTACTGTTAAATTTATAGATCAAATCATGAAATATAAATATGAAGAAGCTATAAATACTCTCAATAACGAGAACCCTGATATAGATAAAATTATAGATGATGAAGATTCAATATTATCACATTTAATATACATCTATACCACAGAGCATGATGGAGATGATTTTAATAAAAAACTAAAAAAATTAATATATTTACTTATAGATAAAGGATCAGATGTAAACGGTATGGATAATAATGGCAATCCTCTATGGTATAGTACATTTAATAATCACTTAGATATAACAAAAAAATTAATTGAAAATGGTGCAAACCCAAATTGGGTAGACAAGGAAAATAAATATACATATTTACATAATGTGTTTAATATTGGAAATTATGATATTGCAAAATATTTAATAGAAAATGGTGCTGAAATGCATCAAGACAGAATTGGTAATTATCCATTCAACCATAAAAATGCGTTTGAACTTGGTGCAGATCAAGGAGAGGATAATTTAGAAATACAAGAACTTCTAATTCAGAAATTTCCAGAATTAGTAGGTAAAATGGAAAAAGAATTTAAATTCTATCCAGAACTAAAAGCAAAATATAATGACATATTCGATTCTATCGAATTGGGATTATTTTAAAAATATATACTATTATGAAATATATTAAAACATTTGAAAATCTTAAATCAGAACAAGAAGATGCAATGTCTTGGGCTATAACAAAAAATTATGATGATTTTGTAAATTTTCTAATTGAACAAGGAGTGAATGTAAATAAAGCTTTCCTTGCAACATGTGATGATCTTAACTATGATAAAATGAAAAATTTAATAGATAAAGCAGATATAAACTATAAACAATATGGTAGAAATTGTATCGATATTATAGTAAGAGCAAGACAAAAAGATATGATAAACTACCTTATAGAAAAAGGAGCAAGTGCTGAAAATTCATTATATTATTTTTTAGATATTTCAAATATGTATTTTGATGACAGTTGGGATGAAATGAAAATTTTTATGGACTTTCTTATATCAAAAGGTGCAAAAACAAATACTAAAAAGATGGTAAGAGGTATTAGTGATTTTTATCATAACGATTATAATATTAGACATAATCTATTACCGTACCTTATAAAAAATGGTTTAGATATTACGCAAGATTTTAATAAACACTGGAAATTAGTCAATTGGATAATGAAAGGGTTAAGCAGTGATAGTTCTGGTGCTTTCAAGAAATCAATGAGATCAATAGAAATGCAGGAATGGTTTATCGAAAATCAACCATACGATTTAAAGAAACTAAAAGATGGTGGAATAAATTTCAATAAAACACTACTCAAAAAACACAAAGAATTAATTGATACTGTAAATGATTCAGATGAATTAGGATTACTATGAAATACTTAAAAACGAATGGAATATAATAATAATTAAAGACAAAAATAACAAAAGTATAATTGATTGGGAACTAAGCTCAAATATAAAAGATAGTATAACAAATTGGATGAAAAATTCAAACAAAAAAGATATCGAATTATATAAAAATGTTATGGATGAAATATGCATGGCAATGTATGGTATGAATCGAGATGACTACTTTGATTCAAAAGAATTAGGATTACTATGAAATATTTAAAGAAATATAAACTTTTCGAATCAAAAGATGATGTTCTTAAAAAATTTAAGAAGATAGAGGATACCCGTGAAGAATTACAGAAAGAAATGTCTAAATATATCAAAGAATTCTTCAATAAATATCCAAAATTAAAATCATTATATGGTTCAATTTATATAGAGAGAGATTCAGACAACATTAATACTCTAAGTAATGTTGCAGATGTAGATATAAAATCACTTTTAGGTGAATTAGAAGATTTAATAGAACTTGATAATCCAGAATTTATTATTGAGTATGGTATGTTTGATTCTATTCAAGATTTGTTTAATTTTTGCAAAAAAGAAAAATTTAATTTCTTGCCATTATTACATAAAATTAATCAATATCACCGACAACTTATAGCATTAAATAAATTACTCAGTTCTTATGATTTTCAATACTGGTATATAGATACTTTCCCAACAGATTTGAAATATTTTATGGCTGAATTATATGATTGGGATCATATCAAAATTAGAGATGATGTAAAAAAAGATACAGACTTTAATGATTTGTTAGATTCTGAAGAATTAGGATTATTATGAAAATATATAAAATTAGAGAGAGAGAGAGAGAGAGAGAGAGAGAGAGAGATTAGAAATCATTAAAGGGTTGTAAATTAGAGTTTATATATTTTAATATATATAATTAATATGGCTAAAAGATTAACTACTGAAATTTTTATTGAGAGAGCTAAAAAAATTCACGGAGATAAATATGACTACTCTTTGGTGGAATATATAAATAGTAGATCTAAAGTTAAAATTGTTTGTAGTATTCATGGCATTTTTGAACAAATAGCAAGTAACCACATGGGTGGTGATCATTGCCCAGAATGTATAGGTAACAAAAAATTAACTACAGAAATATTTATTAAGAGAGCCAAAGAAATATATGACAATAAATATGATTATTCTTTGGTAGAATACAAATCAACGAATGATAAAGTTAAAATAATTTGTGATAAACATGGCACTTTTGAGATGAGACCAAAAAGCTTTCTTAAAGGCGGTGGTTGCAATAAATGTAAAGGTTACTGTAAGACAACAAAAGACATAACCAAAGACTTTAGAAGAGTTCATAGAGACAAATATGACTATTCTTTGGTGGAATATGTAAATGGTATTACACCTGTTAAAATTATTTGCCCAGTCCTGAATGTGGTAGACTAATAAGAATTAAAAAAAATACAATGAGTAATGAAGAATTTATCAAAAGGTCAATAGAAATACACGGTAAAAAATATGATTATTCTTTAGTTAATTATATTAGATCTCATGACAAAGTTAAAATAATATGTAAAGAACACGGTGAATTTAACCAAACCGCTAATTCTCATTTAAATGGTACAGGATGTCCTATTTGTAAGGAAAGTAAAGGTGAAAAAATTGTTAGAAATTTTTTAGATAAATTTAAAATGAAGTATATAAAAGAAAAAACATTTAGTGATTGTAAATCTATAAATGTATTAGCATTTGATTTCTATATAAAAAAGCACAAAATATGTATAGAATATGATGGTATACAACATTTTAAGGCTATTGAATTTTTTGGTGGAGAAAAAATATTAGAAGAAACTAAAAAGAGAGATGAAATAAAAAATATATACTGTATAGAAAATGATATGAAACTCATTAGAATTAAATATGATGAGAATATAGAAGAAAAATTAATAGTAGAATTAAATGAAATTATTTGATGGCTTTGTACAATCAATGAAAAATGATGAATTAATGATTCCAAAAATTAGGTGGGATGATAAAGGCTTAATTAATGAAAATCAAAAGGCAATGGATATTGTACCTGGTTTCCCTGCAAATAAAAGAATGAAATATGATCAAAAGAAAATGATACAAGCCATACAATATGGTATGATTATATTAATTCAATATAGAGGTACTACCGGAAAAAGTCGTGACCGCTGGAAAGGTGGACGAGAGAGAGTGATCCAGCCAATGAATTTAGGTGTCAATAAGAATACAAAAAATGAATTGTTGAGAGCTTGGCATGTAGATGGTTATTCTGTTAGTCAAAAGAAAAATGTAAAAAAGGTATGGAGACTTTTCAATACTAAAAATATACTATCTATGACATTTGTTAATTCATTTTTTCGTCTTCCGGCTCGTGGATATCGTATGAATGATAGGATTTTTACAGAAAAGAAAATTGCAAGTGCAGATTTTAATCAAATAAGGAAAAATCAAGATCAGTTAATAAAAGCAAATAAAATTGAGAAAGAAGAAGACACAACAATCGGTAAGAAAGAAACAGCAGTAACTACACAAATACAAATTAAGAATACTGGAACAGTATTAAATCTTAGTGATCCTTGGTCAAATGAGATTATAAAAGATGGTAAAAAATATCCGGATGATATAAAAATATCTATATTGAAAACTATTTTCACAAATGATTATCTTGCAATCGTTGGTGCACTTGGGGAAAAGAACAAAACTGTAAAAGTATATGAGGATAAAAAGTTATTAGGGTCTTATAAAACATTAGCATCATTCACAGGCAAAGAAATTCAACACAATAAGAGGGTAAATGGTATAGGAGAATTTGATTTATATGCTTTCGAAAAGAAATTATAATTTTCAAATTTGAAAATTTATATATAAAAATAATAATAAAAAAATATGAAATTATGAAAACATTAAAAACATTTGAATCATATAGTGAAGACATTCATAAAAAAGTAGATATAGTAAGAAGAGCTGGTAAATCTAAATTTTTTAAAACAGTTGGTAAATTTGCATCAACAATAGATGATTTTATACGTTTAGATTTTAAATCATTGAAACATTCATTTACTAACAAAAGTGGATTTGATAAATGGATAGATATTATAAATGAGTTTGGTACATTAAAATATATAATGGAAGAAACAGGCGATATAACATTTGATGATATGGAAAAATATAAATTTGATGAGAAAATAATATCATATTTAGATGATGAAGATGTTAAGGAATATTTGGAACATGATACTAAGTTCAAAAATAGAATGAATAAATATGAAGA
>Ga0307928_10002180_pt1 | contig 15024 bp, 28 predicted proteins | sample AceLakmetagen232_FD_201815 | JGI IMG/M metagenome (GOLD analysis project Ga0307928, IMG submission 201815) | Saline water microbial communities from Ace Lake, Antarctica - #232 | ecosystem: Environmental > Aquatic > Non-marine Saline and Alkaline > Saline | place: Antarctica: Ace Lake... | reverse complement strand
TAAAACGACCACTAACAGATGAAGAACATAAAGCTATGATGAAGCTTAAGGAGGAAATACAATGAATAAAGCAAAACTAATATTAGAATGGGATGAAAGTAATATAGTTGATAGTGAAGTAGAACATCGTCTGGAAAATAAAGAAGACTTTGATTTAATAGATGAAGATGAAGATGATGTTAGACAATTAGTTTATGAGGATTCAGACATATTCACTATAAGATGGGATGATATGGTTGAACAACTAAGTGAGATAATGCAGGGTTTAACTAAAAGAAATTACCATAAAGACAAATGGAGTGCGTCTGTTGAAGGGTTCGGTTGGAGAAACTCAGGTGGTGAAAAAACATTTACAGCAGAAACAGGACAAGAACTTTTAAGGGAGATACTACCTAAAACTGATTGCACCTTTAGAATATTTAAAGATGGAAGAAATAGAATTAAGATCCAAAACTTTCATCACGATAGCCCAACAGGTAATGAATGGTATTACATTAAACCTATGACACTTAAGGAGGTAGAAGCAGATGAAAGATATTGATATAGTTAAACAACTAATGTCAGGTAATCATTTAGAACCTGGAGAACTTGATAGAGCAGAGGCGCTGCTGCACTCTTTTATTATGTCTATGAAAGGTAGAGGAAGAAAGGTTATACTAAAAATGCTTGATTCTTTAAACAAAGAAGAACTAGGTGAGATAGAAAGTAAAGCTTTAAATCTCTGGATAGATAAATAAAAGGAGATAGGAGGAGTTTCAACCCCCTACTTTATTTATGAAACAACTAAACAAATATAATTCTAATTAAATGCAACTACTATATAAAGCTTTCGCATTTTATTAGATTTCTTTATAAAGGTTATCAATCAATTGATAGGTGATAAAATGGGACAAATTGAAATATATGAAATATTAAAGGCGAAACCAAATAAATGGTTCAAGTCTATTGAATTAAACAAACAATTAAAAAGAACTGTATCTGCTCTTGCAACTCCTTTAAAGAAGTTATTTAATAGTGGCTTCATAATTAGGAAAAGAACAGGAGAAAGAAACGAGTACAAATATAAATGGAGGAAATGAAATGGGAAGATATGTAACAGGAGACTTTGATTGGAAGTTTGCTTTTGGAGACCAAAGCAGCACATTCGGAGAAGTATTAGAAAATATATGCACTGACTTAGATGAAATTTGGTTAAACAGATATGTCGGCACACAAGGAGAAGGAGAAAAAGTAGAGCTTAGGATTGATGGAGAGGATGGGCTAAAAGCTTTAAAGGTAAAAATAGCTGAATTCATTGGTAAAGACTTCGCTATTAAAGGCACAGAGAAATGGGGTAAATGCAAAGAAAGATTTGGTGATGACTACTGGGATAAAGTAATGATGCGTAAATTTCTTAAGAAAATAAATGAAGGAGAAATCATTGTAGATGACACATACTACTTTGAGGTGGAGTATTAAAATGGGAGAAAGATATCAAATACATCTAATCGTAACTAAAGAACAAGGTTGGGATTATGATACAGAAAATAAAACAAGATGTATGAGTGTTCACGCACAATGGATGTGGGGATATCATATTGTGAAGAATCTATTTAGATTAATAGATACTTTAAAGAAAAGTAACTTTGGAGAATACAGCGGCGCCTTTGGAGAATTTGAAGATTATGTTATGAGTATTCTGAGAGTTAATAAATATCTTGAAGGAGGATATTATCCTTATAGGCTATATAAGGAAGAAGAAGCATACTTAACTACTCAAGGAGATTCTAATCATGGTTGGTGTGTTATGAGGGTTACTCTAAACAAGAAAGGCAATGTTAAAGTCGAAACTAAATTGTATGACTATAATGGTGTTGAAGAAAGTAAAGAATCTGTATTGGGTGAGGCTTTAAAATATATAGAGTTTGATTACTCTAGTGAAAAGCCTTCTGTGAAAGAGGCAGCAATACAGAAAATTGAAGTTATGTGTAGGAGAAGTAGATTTAATAACACAGACGATGACTTACAAGAAATCTTTAATGGAGAGGTAAACAAATGGAACAAGGAACACAAAACAAAAAAAGAATAAAGTATCTTCTTGATGATGGATCTATTGAACAAGAAGATATAGGAGTTGTATCTAGAATATTGGGAGATACAATAAATAAGATAAGTCTTCTTGACCTGACTACTTTCAAACATAGATATGAAAGGAAATGGTTAAAGGCTTGTGAATCAGATAACTTAAACAGGATGGAACTCTATGATGGTTTTGTTACAATAGTTAAATCAATCATAGATAACTGGGGAACTAAGTCTGGTGAACAATATAGGATAATGTGAGGTTGAACTAAAATGGTATGTCAAAGAGAATGTTTTAATTGTGACACAACTGATGATGTTAGGTGGAGAGAATCCATTGGTGAATATCTTTGTGATGAATGCTTTGAGTATTGGGGGAAATAAAATGTTAATAACGAGAAGAACAGATGCTAAAAGATTTAGTTATGACAATATTATTACAGCAATTAATACGCTTAGAGACGAACAAAAAGGTAATAACTGGATTTACGCACCAGATTTATTAAGGATTCTGGAGGATTAATTAAAATGGAAGCAGATGAAGAAGTAGAAAAGTGTAGTGAATGTGAACACATACTAATAGATGAAGACTATGTTGTTGTTAATGAAAGTAGAGGAGAATTCTGGGGAGCACCAAGTTTTGAAACAATAGTTACAGGCTATCTTTGTACTTGTTGCGGTAACAGGGAGGATTACTAAAATGAATTATGAAAAGTATAAACAAATCTTAGAAGACAAAAAAGATACAGTTGAAGTATTGGCAAGAGCATTAGTGACAGCAAAGATTGAAGTTGAAGTATGGGAAGACCACTTCAGGAGGATGTCAAAATGACTAAAAAAATAAGCAAACAATTTTTTATAACACACTGTGCAGGAAACGACGACATAGACTTTGGAATAATACACATGTCAGAAGACGAACTAAACAACTTAATAGAAGAAAAAATGTGTGCTGACGGAGACATATGCGAATACATAAACAAAGAGTTAGGCATAACAAACTTTGAAAGCTGGATAAGACTAGAATGCTCCGAAGACAATGTAGATAAGCTCTTATTCTTAACATCAGCTATAACTAACGAACTTAATAGAATTAAGAGTTCTAACTACTTAGACATTATTAAGTATAGTATAGATATAATAGTTCAAGCTAAAGAACTTGACGAAGACTCAAGAAGAGACTTAGTTGAAGAAGTTGGAAAAATTGCAAAGAATATTAAGAGGGATGAAGATGAAAGAAATGAAGGAGAAGAAACCGAATAGTTTCACAATGAACTTATCACAAGAGAATTATGATACCCCTGATAGGAAATGTCCTTATTGTGGTAAAAAAACTAAATTCAATGGAAACAAATTAATATGCCCCTATTGTCATAAAAGATATAAGAACTATGTGATAAGAGATAAGAATGGTGTAATAAATAATTAAAGGTGAAATAATGGTAAAAATGCAATCATGTGAAAAATGTGGATCAAAGAATCCGCCAATGGACTTGTTCAGATTTGATAAAGACATATACAAACCAATACTAATAAAACCAGAATATGAAGAAGTAAAGATTAAGAAAAAGAAAAGAAAAAATGCAAAGGTGAAAAAAGATAGTTCTGATGATATGGAAACAAAGATAGTTGAAAGAAGCACTGTGTCTTGGAGAATGTGTGAAGAATCACATGACAAACAATTATGTAAGAATTGTAGGGTAAAGCTCGTAAACCAAATTAAGCAAGATTACACAGACAAATATGAAACAGAATTCTTATAGGTGATATAAATGGATTCATCATGTTTAAGATTCTTCAATCAACACGACAAGTTAAACCTAACACCCAAAGATTTAAGGGCGATTGATGAAGAAACAAATAAAAAATATAAAACCGGGTTAGCTTGTATAACAAAAACCGATAAAGCCACAATTATTGTAAACCACGATAATAAACACAATATTGAAATAAAAGATAATAAGACTTGCCAAGGCAAGATTGGTGAACACACACTATTACAAACCAAACTAATGTTAAAAGACCCACCAAAAGAATTGTTTATACTTCACAGACTTGTTAAGTACAGAAGTCATGATAAACTGGTTAAACTAAAAACATCTAATGTTAATGACTTAAAACCAAAAATCATAGAAAGATTATCTAAACTAAAATCATTTAAATTAGGTAATACTATAGATGATCCAGATTATATTAGGGATGATAAAAAGAAAGACGCACTAGAAAGGGAAAAAGAAGAAACAATACTAAACGAAATAAAAGCATTAGAGTGGTTATTTGATGTTAAGATATGTGATTTCAAAAAAGAAACAAGACCAAACATACACACCATTATAGATGTAATACAATTAAACAATACGAGAATAGCAATCATAAAACTAAAAGAAGATAGAGAATACACAAACCATAACTTCTACAGGAGTAACACTTATGAATTGAATGGAACAAAAGTATACTTCTTAGTAGTTACCCCAGAGAACCCAAGATATAATTATTGCTCTCCCGGAAGAGAAATGTTATTAAGCCCTTATAAAGATGTTTGGTGTTCTGATGAAATACTTGGCAAAGTAACATATGATGAACTACAAGTATACACAGAAGAGTTCCAACCAACACACGAAGATGGCTTCTTATTGGTAACTCCGAGAATGCTTAATGAAGTATCCACAAATTTAAAGCTAAGACTGGAAGCAGAAAGAAGAGAGAGTGCCATAAGAGATAAAGTTGATAAAATTCACAACAAAGCAGAGAAAGACTATGATAAAGGAAAAACTATTGTAGTTAATAACATAACATATGGTCAAGACCATATTATTTATGGTGGTACTAAAATAACACATAATAAAATAAAAGATATTGTGAAAAGTTCATACTTCCTAAATCAAGAAGAAGTAACTTTTGGTGAAATATACTTTAAAATAATAACATCTTTATTCGAGATAGACACTTATCATAGTTATAATAATGATAGGTCAGAAATATCTTTAACAGGTAAAGAATCCATCTATATAAATAAAAGAGAAATAGTTGTTGCTAATAATAATAATAGATTAACCATTAATGGAGTGAGGATAAGTAAAGAAGATATGATTCCAGTATTGCAAGAAGCAATCAATATGAATGAAGAAGATTATAAGAAGTATCTTAATAAATGTGGTAAGCTACCACTAAGTTATCAACACATGATAGGGGAGGGGTATATTAAAGTCCTTATTGATTTTAATAAAACAAATGATAATGCATTCTCATCTGGTCAATCTTGTAAAGTTAAATTAGCCATACCAATCAAGTATGATAAATCTATTTACTTAAATGTTAATGGTTGGAAGAAAGTATCTGGTAGGTCAAACTTAATAGCTTTAGAAAAACAAATTGATGGAAGTGTTTGGAGAACCGGTGCTTATGAAGGAAGACTACAAAGAATGGTTAGATTACTATTCAGAATGCTAAAGGATTTAAAACCATCAGACCTTGATAACTTCTTAATTAAAGCAACAAAGGATGCAATCACCTTAAACAAAAAAATTGAAAGGGAGAGAGATAAGAAAATCAATAACTCATTAATATTCTTAAAGAAGTGTGTTGAAACAGTTAAAGCCAAAAAAGTTGAGAATGGTTATCTTGTCAGAGGCGACTCCGGATATCTTTACTTTATTAATAATGAAATGAGTGTTAGCACAGTTAAAGATAATAAGAAAGATAAGTATCTTTGTATCGTCGATGATAACAATTATAGAACTGAAGATTGGGAAAAGAATGATGGAGTAGGACAAAGACTATTAATGCTATCACACGATAAAAAACTTGCAAATGATATTTACGAAAATGGTGACCGCATAGATAAATGGTGGCTAAATATTATGAATGAAAATGGTACAAACTAGAGAAGAAAGACTTCAAAAGAAAAAAGAACACTACTATAAAAATAGGGAAATATATGGGTCATCAACACATAAGAGTTTATACAATTGATGGTGTTCAACCTTTATGTAGGGGTTGTAATGCTAGTAAAGGAAATAGATAAGCACTGGTTGATGATAAGAGAAGAATCAAAATGAGATGTATTAAATGTAAAGGAAACACAAAAGTAATTGATAGTAGAATTAGGAAGGATGGTAACAAAAGAAGAAGAAGATTATGTCTTAATTGTGGAAAGAAGTTCACAACAATAGAAGGGGTACTAAAATGAATAGGTTAGAAGCATTAAATAAGTGGAATAATTTAACAGATAAAGAAAGAAGCGATTTAATAACTAAAATAATGAATAATTAAAAGGTGAAATAATGGTAAATGTACTTATTTGTGGTGCCGGAGGAATAGGCAGTTATCTAACAGAATTCATAATAGAATACATGATAAAAGGAATAATACCATTTAGTTCTATTAATATTGAGATAACTGATTATGATAAAGTAGAATTTAAAAACCTAAATTATCAAAACTTCCAAATAGACGAAGTAGGAAAGTACAAAGTGGTTGCACTCAAAAACAGACTGGGGGGTGTGATTATTAAAAAGAAAAAAGTAACAAGACCAAAAGATATAATAAATAATGACCTAATACTTATCTGTGTAGATAATGACACGGTTAGACAATTAATTTATGAAACCTGCCACAAGTATAATAAAGAGTTCATAGATATAAGATCACAAGGTAAAAGAGTATTCTGTTTACCAAAAGGAATAAGTTATGAAGAAGATTCTAAGTTCTTAGATTTAAAGGACACCACTAATTATTCTTGTCAAGAACAAAAAGATTTAGATTCTGGACAAATACAATTCACTAATAGAATAGCAGCATCTATTGGATTTCAAATGTTCCTAAATCATTTAAGGAAAGTACCAAATCATAAGATAAACTTTATGGTTTGAGGAGGTAAGAAATGAAACAAATAGAAATTCTGATTGAATCAGAAGAAGGGCACACAACAAAACTAGTTCCAGATGGGGATGTTCCCAAGGAAGTAAGTAAAGAACTAAGTAATGACAAATGGGCAACCATTAAGAAAACAGACGGGACAACAGATGTTCTAACAAAAAAAGATGCACCAACAGAAGAAGATTGGAAAACAAGTTTTGCAAAACCAATAGATAAAAGTGTAGATACACCAAGCAAAAGTATTCCAAATTCAGTAGTAGATGAATTTAAGAATAAGTTTAATGATGTAGAATCTGTGATGGTCACATCTAAAGCAAAAGGGGGGTAAATACAATGACATACATAAACTTTTTAAAGAAACAAATGAACAAAGCGGTTAATCTAAACTGCCTTAAAGAGATGTGTGAGATAACTGAAATAAATGAATCAGATGAATATGCTGTCTGTAAAATTACTTCAGTTAATGACAAAACTAAAGAAGAGAAAATTGAAGAAATATATGTGAAGTTATCAGATATAACTCAATTAAGTGAAGGCAAGAAGAAAGTAAACCATGTATTAAAAGCAGTAGGTGAAACAGATGGGAGAAGTAGTGGAAACAAATAAAGAAGTAGAAGATAAAAAAGAAGTAAAAGAAGAACCAAAGGAAGAACCCAAAAAGGAAGAGACTAAGAAAGAACCAAAAGAGCCCACACTAAATATAACAACCAAAGAAACATTTGGGGGTTTACTAAATGCAGCCACTAGTTTAATGGGTGAAGCTAAAATACAATTTGCAGAAGCAGGAATGAGATTATGTGCAATAGACCCAGCAAATGTGTGCATGATAGATTTAAGACTTCCAAGCTCAGAGTTCGAAAAATATGAGATAACAAATGATCCAGAGATAACAGTTAATATAACAAACCTTAAAAAAGTTATTAAAGACTTAGGAAACAAAGATGTAACAATAGAATTAATGTCTGGTTACTTAAAAGTTTATAAAGGAAGAAGAAGATTATCAGTTCCTTTATTAGTAGAAGAAGAAAACAAGTTTAAGAAAATTCCAGAACTAAAATATGGTGGCTACATTAGTCCAAACAAATCACTTAAAGACGATATTACTATTTTATGTGGTTTAAAAGCAGCTGTTAAATTTGAACTTGGAACAGACAAACTAATTATGAAATGTAAGGGAGATACTAATACAGCAACATTTGATGCAGAAGGAATCGTTTCAGGTATTAAAGAAACCCAAGTTTCCAAGTTCAGTGAAGAATACCTTAAAAAGATATTTAGCTGGAAAGGTGATATAAGAAAGATAGAAATAAGAACAGATTACCCATTAAGAGTAACATTTGATTTTGGTATATGTGTACTTGCACCAAGAGTGAGTTCAGATTAATTATGGGGTGAATACAAACACTTATACAAACTAAAGTGAGGTGGTTCCATTGGAACAAAAATCTTCCAGCCAAATAGAGCAGGAAAAGAAAAGACTCAAGCAATGGCTTAAAACACTACTAAAAGATAGAATAGATATGTTTGACCTTAACGCACACTATGACTCTGCAATATCTTTTAGTGAAAACAAAAATGAGCTACTTGAGAAAGTAAGACTTCTAATAGACCCAGCTGTGAAACTAGAAATGGATATTAAAGAAGCAAAACAATTTGAAAATATAGAAACAGAAAAAGAACTAAGAAAAGTAGAATCAGAAGTAGAAGACTACAATAAAGAATATGAAAAAGAACTAATAACAGATAGTATAGACTTAAGTGAGTTCTATTCTGAAGTAGACACAGGTATTAAGAAAATAGTGGGAGGGTATATTAATGCTTTGTTTATTAAAGGCATAGCCGCCACAGGAAAAAGTTTCCAGATAAAAAAAGCATTAACCTTAATTAAAGCAGATTATGTTTTAGTTAATGGAGATATAACAGAAGCATACCTATATAGGGTTCTATATGAGAATAACGGAAAAATAATATGGCTACAAGATACAAGTAAAGTAATGACAAACCTGTCTTCAATTAACAAATTAAAGGCGGCACTTGAAACAGAGAAGAAAAGAGTATTAACAAAGAGTTCTTATTCGAAGCAACAATCAGATCTACCAGAATCATTTATATTTACTGGAAAAATCATATTTGACTTCAATAGCACATTTGGATTACCAAACGGAATGAGAGATGACTTTGAAGCATTAATGAGTAGGGGAGAAGTAATAGATGTAACATTCTGTTATGAAGATATTTGTAACATAATGTTAAAAGTTTGCAAGGAAGATTGGGAAACAGAAGTAACTAAGTATATGATAAAAGAATATGAATTCAAAGGAGAGAATGCACTTAACTTAAGAACTCAGTGGCACGCATTCAGAACTTATGAGTTCGCAGAAGAAAATGAACTGGATTGGAGGGATGAACTAAAAAAAGGATTCATTAAGAAAGAGTCTCACATAAGAAGACTTGTTTATAGATTTATTGGAAAGAAAGCAGTAAGAAGTGGTGAACTTGCAAAATTATTAATAAGAGGAAAAGTGTTTAATTCTGCGACAACAGCAAGTAGAAGAATACAAGAATGGATATATACAGGAGAACTATATAAAATATCAAGTGAGAAACGAAACTTTTATATATGCCTAGAACCAATCTCTAAAATCAAAGGTGAAAAGAATGAAATACAAATTAAACAAAGAATTAACATATAGTATGAGTAAAAGTGATTTTGCCATATTAATTGAAATTGTTAATCATATAGATGAAGAAGAAAATAAATATAATGTCAAAGTTAAAGGAATATCTATAAATGAGCTTGATGAAATCGAAGTAAGTTATATTATAGAGAAAAATTAAAATGGTAGACATGCTTAATGCAGATGAAATCATTGGATTCAAGGAATGGTTAAAGACTGATCCAATATTACCAACAAACGAACATAGTTATGTTAGTTACTATATTAAACAGAAGTTTAAAAGCACATTAAGTTACACTCTTTCTAGAGTTGGTTTATTCGTTATTACAGGCGAAAGACCTCTTGACAAAACAGTTTTTGGGTATAAGATGCTAAAAGATGGGGGAGTTCTATTTACTTCCTCCAACTTTAGCATTGATATGATAAGTATGCAAGTAACTGATATAAGGGATATCCTTATAAAAGAGATCTATGACTCTAGCTCATTAGATGAAATACTAAAGGTGGTTTCGTCAATTAAGAATAAAACAATAGTTATAGATGATATAACTACTATACTAAGATTGTTCAAGGTGGATAAGCTAAAAAGTTATCCTGAAATTCTTCAAGACATCAGAGACGCCTCTGTTAAGAATAATAACAAAATATTTCTAATCACATCAGATTATACTAATTTTAAAACAAATGAGAGATCTACTATGTCTATAAAGCTTTTAAACTTTTTAGCAGATTATATGCTAGATATCAAAAGAGAAGGCCCAGATATAGCTGTACATTCTAAATACCCTATAAATTTTACTGAAAAAATATGCCGAATTTAGCCAAAAACAGCCTAAAATAGTTCGCATAACGATAAATCATAATACCATACCACTATACACTATTATATATTAGTATGGTAATTACCCACACCAATTTGATACCTAATAGCCACAATTGTATATTAGTATACAAATTATGTAGTGTGACAATGGGGTGAATCCTAATTTTCAATTTCATTTATAAAGGATGAAAAAATCTAGAAATATTTGGTGTTTAATTAAGGGTGCAATCAAGTGATAGCACTTTTTAAGGATATGAGAAAAAATACATGTTTTTCTAGTTAACTGTTTGTATGAAGTTGTATATAAATATTTATATTATGTAATATATATATATATATATATATATATATATATAGTATATTGTAGTATATATATATATAAATGAATCTCTTTATTTACACTTATCTAAAAATTTAATGATTTTTTTTTACAAGATCAAAAAAATACCGATTTAACTAAATTTGCACTTTGATTAACATACCCTAGAGAGCTTCTAATACTAGTTTCCCCTAGTTTCCTCTTTGAACACCCTAAAATAGCCCTTTTCTTCATAAAAAACCTATCAAAAATAGTACCCAAGTTATACCTCTTGAACTTATTTAACCAAGAAAACGAAAGATTTATATATAAGCTTGATTTAATTCGGAATGAAGGTGATAATATGGCTAGTGATGAATTAGTCTTTGATAAGAAAATAGAAACTCTTTTCAAAGAAGTAGATAAGATAATTGATATTAGATCAATTAAGAAGTCGAATGATTTAACTGTGAATAGTAAGTTAAAATATTCATACAATTTTTCTAAACTATACTTATATATAGTAAGTTCTATTAGAAGGAAAATTGTTATGTTTACTGCAGATGGTTTAGTTGAAGCAACAGATGTAATAAAGAAAGAAGTATATAAGCATTTAAAGTTCTTAATAGATTTAGGAGAAATGAAAAGGAATAGGAACTCAAGCGTGTTTAGTTATGTTGTGTCAAAACCAATAGATAAGTTCTTAACAGAAGAGAGATTAAGATTAGCAATAGACACAGTTAAAGGTGAAAAAGATTAATGAAGAATTTTATAGTTCAAAAATAGAAATATTGGAAGACTATTTAAAACTCCATAACCCAAATGATTTATCTGCTACAGAAATATCAAATGATTTAGGTATGGATAATAAGAAAGAAGTAATTATAGATGTAAAAGAATTATTATCTTATGACTCAGATATGGTTTCTTTTATAGCATCACACAGTCAAGACGCAATAAGATTATTTGAAATAGCAATTAATAACATAGTTGGATCCTCAAAAGTAGAAATAAGATTTATCAACATGCCAAATACTTACAAGAAACCTATTTGGAAGATTAGATCTAAAGATGTTGGTAAATTCTATTTCTTTGAAGGATATATAAGAAGAGTATCTGAAGTAAAACATAAACCAAGATTAAAGGTCTATGAGTGTCCACAATGTGGTAATCATATAACAGTTCTTCAATTAAATGGCCCTAAAGCACCCACTAAATGTGGCTGTGGAAGAAAAGGAAAGTTTAGGCTAATTAGTAAAGAAGTATACAATTTTCAAAAAGTAATACTTGAAGAAGATACATCAGAGCAAGGAAACGAAACAGAACCCGCAAAGAAAATGGTTTTGTTAAAAGAAGGACTTGCAGACCCATTCATTACAAACAAGCTCAAACTCAGTTATAAAGTGAGAGTGTATGGTTCCATTGGAGAGATGGTAATAAATGAGAAGGACGATGAGTATATTACTTATATTGAAGCAAACAATTTAGAATTTCTTGGAGATTCATTCTCCATAAACATTTTATCACCAACTTGTATTGCTAAGATTAAAGATATAGTTGAATCCGACAAAGACATATTAACTAATATGGCTAACTCAATCGCACCATCTCTTCATGGACTGTACAATATTAAGAAAGCTATCATGTTATCCATCATTGGTTCTAATCACACTTATGAAAACAAGGTATTAATAGAGAGGGGGAACGTGCACATTTTATTAATTGGGAGTCCTGGGGGGGGCAAGAGTGCTATAATGCAAAATGTTAATAATCTAATACCTGGTAGCAGATACGCCTCTGGATCAACCGCTTCCGGAGTTGGTCTTGTAGCCACTGTTCAGAAAGATGAATTACTTGGTGGTTGGAGTTTGTTTCCAGGAGCAATACCACTTTCTAATAAGTCAATAATATTACTTGATGAACTTGATAAAATATCTTCAGAGGATATGGGTTATCTTAATCAAGCACTTGATAAACTAGAAGTTCAAGTTGATAAAGCAATGATTCACACGAAATTACAATCTGATACAACTGTTATAGCAGCTGCTAATCCTAAGCATAAAATATTTGACCCAAACAAACCAATATGGGTTCAGTTTAGTAATTTAAACAAAGACTTAGTTGATAGGTTTGATTTAGTATTTGCCACACCCAATATTTCAAAAGGTGAACACTCAAAAGTGTTAGATAAAATATTTGGTAGATTCTTATCTGGTGATAACTCTGGAAGAATATACTCTGAAGAATTAATAAGACATTACGTGTTATACGCAAAAACGATTAAACCAAGACTCACAGAAGAAGCACACCAATACTTAAAGGAAGAATACACAAAGATATTAGACCCGAAAGGTTTAGATGAAGGAGTATTTCTTTCTAACAGGATTGTTCCATCAATTATTAGGTTAACAATAGCTGCTGCGAGGTCAAGGTTTTCAAAAGAAGCAACTGTTGAAGACGCGAAGACATCTATTGGTTTACTTAAAGAATCTCTTATGAGTATTGATGTTTTAAAGAATGGAGTCTTTGATGCTGTTACTTATGAAAGAGTTGTTCCAACTAAGAGTATTGGCAAAGCAGAACTTATTTTAAAGATGATAGGAGAATTAGATACGGGTATGGGTGCAGAGTATAATAAGTTAGAATCAGTATTAAAAGATAAGGGTATTGACGAATTTGAATTAGATAAATTATTAAGTGCTCTTTCAAATGAGGGGAGTATATTAATTCCTCGAACCGGGTTTTATAGATTATTATGAGGTATTATAAATGGCAAAGCTAACACTTGAATTAAGTCATGATGACATAATAAATTATATTACTTCAAGATTAGAAGGATTAAACCAATTTGTTGATGAACCAGAAATTAAGTATAATAAAAAATTGGGTAAACTAATTGTTGTGTTTAAAGAAGAATGAGGTTAAACTAAAATGAAGAAACCAGATAAAACATATTTTGATAAAACAATTCCAGTTGCAGAGACAGAAGATGAATTATTAACTCCACTTTGGCAAGATTTTTATTTAGTAAATGGTAAAGAAATACTTAAAGTGAATCCAAAGTATTGCTTAATGGAATATTCAGAAAAGAAAGGTTATAGATATAAAATATTAGATAAGTGGTATAAGAAAGAAGAAATAGAAAGTATTGATTCACAAATGCCACAACCATCACACGAGTTAAATCTTCGTATGGTTTGCGGTATTAGAGAAGTACTATTAAGAAATGATGTATGTGAAGATTAACAAATAAAAAAGGTGAGAAAAAATGAAAACAATTAAAAAAGAAATTATAAATAAAATCGAGTTGTTATCTTTTATATTTAAAGATATGTCTGAGTTTACAGAATTTATAGATGGTAGAACTTGGACAGAGGGTATTCCAGATTATATTGTAAATTTATTAAGGAAAAAATTAGATATACCGAATGATTATGAATTTAATTGTTTAGAAGGTGGTGCGGAAGACCCCTCAGACTTACTTATGGAAGTAAGTTTAGAATTTGTAAAAGATACGGAAGAAGAAAAGATAATATAAACAGAAAACTAATCAAAAGGTGAGAAAAATGGAAAGAAAAATAACATTAGGAGATAAAGTTAGATGTAAATTAACTGGTTTTAAAGGAACAGCAGTTGCAAGAACAGAATTTATTAACGGATGCACACAATATAATATTGTTGGAAAAGTTGCAAAAGATGGTAAGTATCCAGAAGAAATGAATATTGATATAGAAAGTTTAGAAGTTTTACCAGTTAAAAAGAAAGCGATTAAAAAGAGTGATACTGGTGGTGCTACTACTAGAGGAATAAAACAGAGAGGGTATTAAAAAAATGAAGATAGAAACAAGCATATTAAAAGATTATATAAATAAAGTTAGTTTATGTGGAACAATTCCAATGATTGACTTAAACTTTACAGATAAAGGAGTAACAACCAATGTTAAAGATTACTCACAAGTAGCAATAACATCAGGACTCTTAAAAAGAGAAGCGTTCCAAGAATATGAAGAGATTGCAGATATTTACATAAAGAATTCTAGAATGTTATTAGAGATACTAAAAACTTTCTCAGGTATAATAACACTTGAGAAAATAGAGGATTCAATGATAAAAATATTAGGAGATAACAGGAACGTTCATATAATGTTAGCAGAGAAAAAGATTTGCGACAATTTATTAGAAGATGGTAAACCAGAGATAGAAGCAGAAGTAATATTTAAGGTAGATAAGAAAGTGTTATCACAAACAGTTAATGATATGAAATTATTAGACGTGATAAGTGTGTT
>Ga0307928_10002179_pt1 | contig 15032 bp, 18 predicted proteins | sample AceLakmetagen232_FD_201815 | JGI IMG/M metagenome (GOLD analysis project Ga0307928, IMG submission 201815) | Saline water microbial communities from Ace Lake, Antarctica - #232 | ecosystem: Environmental > Aquatic > Non-marine Saline and Alkaline > Saline | place: Antarctica: Ace Lake... | reverse complement strand
TGTGAAGAGCTTCCGTCTTGGCGCGTCTGCACAGGACTTGGGTCAGTTTGATGTCAACAAAAAGCCGGACGACAAGGATCAAAATTGATGCCTGCACCGTTTATCACTTTCGAGGGCGGGGAGGGTAGTGGTAAGACCACTCAGAGTACCAGGGCGGCTTTATACTTGGCGGAGAGGCACAACATCTCCGTTGTTGGACTGGGCCGATCCCGGCGGCACGCCGATCTGCGACGGCATTCGTACTGTCCTCCTCGATGCACGAAATAAAGCGATGGACCCGATGGTGGAGCTACTGCTCTACTTGGCTGCTCGGCGGCAACTGACGCAAGAGGTTATCGTACCAACGTTAGCCAAGGGCATCTGGGTGCTTTGCGACCGCTACCAAGACTCGACGTGGGTTTACCAGGTTTATTCTCGGTTGGGAGAATACGCGGGGTCAGTGCCCGGTTTTCCAACGGTTCGTAATTTTCAGGTGATCGACGAAGCTGTACGGCCGGGGCTCATCCCCGACCTGACACTTTGGTTTGACGTGCCGGTCGAGGCGGGGTTGGCTCGTGCCTATAAGAGGGCAGAGCAGTTGCCCGAGGATCAGCGTGAGGATCGCTTCGAGCAGAAGGCTCTCGACTTTCACCGTCGGGTGCGTAATGGTTACGGCCGTCGGTACACCGAGGAACAGGGGCGCATCGTGCGGATCGACGCCAGCGGTACCCCCGATGAGGTGTGGGAGCTGGTGCGAAGTGAATTGGATCGTTTTTTTGATAGAAAAGGGAGATCGTGAGGTTGAGGCGGCATAGCTCAACTGGCTTAGAGCGCTCGTCTCATACGCGAGAGGTTCCCGGTTCGAGTCCGGGTGCCGCTACCACCGACTGGAATGATGATGGTGAAAACGGTCGTCGTAAATGTTCTTTAACCCATTACGGACCCGGGGGCGTTCGCGTCTGGTGAAGCCGGGGCCTCACAGGGGGCTTAAAATTTGGAGGGGGGATGGAACTCCAAGGTAAAATAATTTAGTGGGAGGTGGCTATGACTAAATGCCCTGAGTGCGGCAAAGATATGCCCGACCCTGGTTTCGGGTTGTTGGGCGACAACGTGTGCGCAGAATGCGAGAAGCGTCATCGGGAGATCGCCGAGCGTAAGCGTGAACAAAAACTGCGGGCTGAATTGAACGAGATCGAGCGTAAGAAGCATTAAGCCTTATGGGCGGTCAGGGGAAGAAGATGAGTGGCGAGAGGGGATGGGAAATCCAGGAGGTTGATCCGTCTGAGATGGAGATGGAGGTAGTCAGTGTGTATAATTCCGATGGGACGATTCATTTGTTTAAGGGAAAATTCGTAATTGAGTTGACCAAGTGGGAGATTGGAGAGTGGGAAAAGCACGGATATCGAGTAGTCCGAGTTGAGGAATGCTGAGCAGACAATGAAATCGTATGACTTTTTCGTAGACGTGTTACTCCCAGCGGCAATTTTTCTGGCGGCTTTGTATTTGTTTTTTCGAAATTTTTAAGGGCGCGTAGCTCAACTGGTAGAGCACCGGACTTTTAATCCGGACGTTGAGGGTTCAAGTCCCTTCGCGCCTACTACTGTGGATGTGTAGCTCAATTGGCAGAGCACTTGACTCTTAATCAAGACGTTGGGGGTTCGACTCCCCCCCGCATCTACCATGCGCCCCCGTAGCTCAGTTGGAATTAGAGCGCAGCGCTACGAACGCTGAGGTCGCAGGTTCGAATCCTGTCGGGGGTACCAAAATCCGGAGGCCCACGGTTCGATTCCGTGGTTTGGTTTGCTCGTGGCATCGACCACGAGAGAGCGCAGCGCACATATCCTCGCTCTTCCAGGTAGTCGAGTGGCAAGACGCCGGATTAATTTAAGGAGATGCCCATGAACGACGGCAACATATTGGTCAATGATGGGAAGGGGGTGATCGTCGTGCAGGACGCGAAGTTCACCATTCTCGACAACATTGATTTGGTGCAAGGTGGTCAGGTGGTTGCACGTGTACCCGCCACCTTCGACTTGACGGGCGTAGCACCCGAGTGGCACGAATTTATTGTGCAACTTGCGATGGGACGCCGTGCTCAGGTGATGATGCCGACCGACGAACAGCTGCGGGTACGGGCTGCTGCGCGGCCCCAACCAATCAACAGGTCGTCCTTTGGGGAAAGATTTAGAAAGTGGCGAAAGGGCATATTTAGTTAAGGTGACGGCTGGTCATGGTGGCTGGTCGTAAAATCCGGCGCAACACCAATTTCTCGCCGGAGGAGGAAAGTGTCATGGCTAAGATCGGAATGCAGAAGAACACGCAGAAAACTCTGAAGGATCGCGCTCGCGCCGTCGAGGTGAAGACTGAGGTCGACCTGCGCGAATTGGACGAGGTGGGCGAGAACGCGGAGGGTGCGTTGGCATTCAACATCAAGGACCCGTCGGAACGCTTGCTCAACTTGGTAGCAGCGGGCTTCTTCAAGGAGACCAGTTTCTACGACAAGGGGCGTGATGAGTTGGGGTTGACTGAGGGCGACAATGTCCTGATTCAGACGGCTCAAGAGGTTGCGGCTCGCACGGATGGGTACGCCAGCGACTTGTTTAAGATCGCCGCGTTCGCGCGCGACAAACTTAACATCCGGACGGCAGCTCAGGTACTCCTGGCTGTGGCCGCCCACGAAGACGGTACGCGGGTACTCCAGGCACCACTCGCAGGGACGAAGCTTGACCAGCAGTCACTGGTGCGGTTGTACGCTCCGAAGATTTGCCTGCGAGCCGACGAGCCGCGTGTGGCGCTGGCCGCCTACGAAGCACTCTTCGGTGATTTGGATGTGAACAAGGGTTACGTGCGTGCCAAGAAGCACCCGAACGCCTTTCTGCGCGGGCTTATGGACGCGCTGACCAGGTTCGACGCCGGATTGCTCCTGAAATACGATACTGAGCAGCACCCGACGTTTACGGATTTGCTGCATCTCGTCGATTTCCGTAAGAAAGGTCGGCGCAAGCGGTGGTCCTCGGCGAAGTGGTTTTACCTGCTCAAACGCAGGCTGCCAACCGGCGTCTGTGAGAAATGTGGAACGCTGTTCGCTGATAATTACGGTATCTGCGAGCGATCAACCGACAACGGCAAGACCTACTGCGGCGGGCAGATCGTACCGTTCGATGCCGAGCGTGAGATGCCGCTGATCGTGGCTCGCGTCAAGGCATTCAAGCGGATGGAGTTCGACGCGGAGACGGAGCGGCTCGTCAAGGTTGCCCGTTTGACGCAGGAGAACGTTACGTCGCAATGGGGCTCCGATGCTCGCACTTGGGCGTGGGTTGCTCGGAACACGTCGTACATGAATCTCTTGCGGAACGTCCGGAACATCTTGACCGCCGGGGCCGAGGCCCGGGCGAAGGTCAAGAAGGCCGAGGGCTTGAAACTCGTGGATGAGCGTAACGCCGAGACGGTGCGACTCGTGATTTCGAAGCTGACGAACCGGCAAGCCATCGCGAAGGCGCGGCAGTTCCCGTACCGTTACTGGTCGGCACTGCGGGCGCTGGGTACTGAGGGCCTGTACACCAAGGGTTCGATCCATGCGAAGCTATGGAGCGGGAATACCTTTGGGAAGAGCGATAAGACCGGTTGGGAGAAGCACCCGCAACTCGATGAGGTCCATGAGGCGGTTATCGAGGCGATGGAGCTTCAGGCCGAGAGCGTACCAAATTTGAGCGAAGCTGATGCGGCCGACGAGTACACCGCGATTTTGGTCGACCTGTCCGGATCGATGGATAACCGGGTGTCAAGTGGCGACGAGAAGAAGGACGCCAGGGGCCAGGGTTCTGAGATCAGCTGTCGTGAGGTGGCTGCTCTCTTCGGAGCCATCGCGGCCAAGCGTAACCCGCGCACACTGGTTGTCGCTTTCGGTGAGAGCGCACAGATCCGTCAGGTGCTGAAGCGCGATTCGGTCGTATCCAGCATGGAACGAATCGCTCGCAACGAACTGTACTCCGACTTGTACGTTGGGCACAGCACGAACGTTCACTTGGTGCCGTCGTTGCTGCTTCAGACGGGTCGTAAGTTCAAGCGGGTGATCGTGTTCTCGGATCAGCAGTTCTGGAACGACCAGAATATCTACACCGACAGTTTCGCGGGGAACGATGGTCGGGCGTTGCTATCCTTCGCTGGGGAGTGGGAGAAGTTCAAGCGGATGCAGCCGGATACTTGGTTGCACTGTGTCAACCTCGACCACAACCACATGGCGGTGACGCCGCTCGACCGGCACACGAACGTAAACCTGCTGTCGGGCTTCAGCGAGTACATCTTCGACATGATGGTGTCCGCTGAGGTGGGGCGCAAAGCAGAGGTGTCGAGCGCCGATCTGGAGGTCGATGAAACGGTGATTGAGGCGACCGTCAGCGAGAGCGGGCGGAAGCGGATGACGCTCGAAGAGATTCGGGCAACATATTGATCTTTGACAATCTGAGCCTGGCGGCGCAGCACAGGCGTGGGGTACTTCACCTGAAGCTCTGATGGTAGAGCAGCAGACTATTAATCTGAAGGACGTGGGTTCAACTCCCACCAAGTGAGCCAATACCCCCACGCCGCTCACTCTCGCCGCCGGACTCATTATACGGTGATCGAAGCCAAACGGTGAGGCACCTGGCTGTGACCCAGGTTTTAGCGGGTTCGACTCCCGTCGTTCACCCATGCCTCTGTAGCTCAGTGGAATTAGAGCGCCTCCCTCCGAAGGAGGAAGTCGCCGGTTCAAATCCGGCCAGGGGCTCCAGTTACGGCTCCGTAGCTCAGTTGGAATCAGAGCGACCGCCTCCTAAGCGGTAGGTCGCGGGTTCGAGTCCCGCCGGGGCCACTACGTATACCCCCGTAGCTCAATTGGAATTAGAGCGTCGGACTTCTAATCCGAGGGTTGCAGGTTCGAATCCTGCCGGGGGTGAAAAGTTCCAAAGTTTCTTGGTGGAAAGCGCGCTCCTCTTTTTTTGGAGGGGCGTGCTTTTTTTATTGACAACCCCTTGCGATGCGGCTATTCTATTCACGCTGTCCGCATTGTGCGGCAGAGTAGTAGTAGTCGCAGAAGTAGAAGGAGAAGAATTATGTCACGCACTACCACACCAGCGTCCCTCACCCAGAAGATCAACCAAGCTTATGAGTCCCTGCGCCAGTCGGGCGTTGAAAGGTGGTCGACCGTCGAGGAATTCACCGAGGCCGTCGAGAAGATGGGTGGTATCTCGGTTGAGCTACTTGCCGAGGCAACCTGGGAGGACTTCGAGGATGGTCTGAGTATCCCGCGTTTGATTGCTAAGGCACTCGCCAAGGTTTTCCGCACGCAGGATGACAGTGGCCGGAGCGAAGAAGAGACCCGGAAGATCAAGCATCATAAACGGATGACCGATTGGCCCGTCGAGTTGGTTCTCGCGGATCTCGATCCGACGAGGCCGAAGTCGCCGGAGGCCCAGGAGTTAGCGCGCCGGTTCGGCTTGCGCCCGTTCCTCGTTTTCGATGCCCAAGGCGTCTTCGATCTGGCGGCCTCACGCACGATGATCGAGCGCGCCGAGAAGGACGAGCCGGAAACCGATGTGTTTTCGTACCCTGGCGGTATCGTCGTCACGGTATATGCGGTTGGGTTCGGCCCGTTCCGCCTCAAGGACGCCTGCCCTCTCCACCCCGATACTCCCCTCATCGATGGCCGGTGCTACAAGTGCCAGGTCGAGTGGGGCGGCCTCTCCAAGGAGGTTCGCCAGGCAGTGCACTACGTACAACTCGGCGGCTTCATTGACGCGAACAATCGTGCCCAGGTGCATGAGTTGTTTGCCAAACTCAATGCGGTGCAGACCAGCATCGAACGGATTGCTTACATCGGGGTGATCTACCCCGAGGCGAAGCGGGCGTACCACGATGCCAAGGCACGCGGTACGGTGGTTCCATTGACGTTGGATCTTGGCGTCAACGGCAGCGCGAAGAAAAACGATCCGTTTGGCAAAAACCGCCAATTCTAACGGACGAGACGCGGTGCGGGGACTCTGGTCCCCACACCGCTTAAGGGGAAACCATGATCTCCAATATAGCATTTAGCGGATATGACGGTTGCCAGCTGGTGACGGCGCGTGGGCTTTCGCTTGGCGTTAACCTGCCCCCAGTGCTCAAGCAGCGCTTCAAGAAGGATGGCGAGGAACACGTACAGGGATTGCCGCCTTTCTGTCCGGTCGAGTTGGGCGTCGTCGACGAATACGAGGGTGCGCCGGAGCACTGGATGCGCGGGTCAGCCAAGGCGGGGAGCTTCTTCTTTCCGACTGCCGAGGGGCGCGGTTTTTGGCTCGACTTCAACATGAATAGATCGCACAAGTATCACGTCGCTGTGGTCGTTTCCATCCAAGGCGTGAACGCACTGACCGGCCAGAAGGTAGTTGGTTTCGAGCCGCGCTTGGAACGGTACGACAGCCGGTGCCCTGTACACGATGTGGAGTTTGGGCACGACCGTTACTGTGCGAAGTGTGGCCACAAGTGGCCCGCGCAGAACTACCTAGCTGACACCGGTACACCGGAGGGCTTTTTCTGGCTCGACGGTTTTCGTAACCAGGATGGCCAGGTACGGCAATTCATCTTTACGCCGGAGGAAATGCAGCGCGGCGTGGCGCAGAATTTGATCGGCAAGGACCGCGTGTTTGCCGTCGGCATCGCTTTTTTCCTGTCCAAAAAACCCAGACCGGAGCCGGTACAACGAAGTATCCTGCGCGGCGCGCCGTCGTCGGTGATGGATTTTGATGGCGGATCGCCGGTGATGGATTTTGGCGGTATAAACTTCCATTACAACAAGCAGCTCTTAGGAAGTGGTGGTGGGCAGAAGTCGGCTGAGTCGACGCAGAAGCCGCAGGCCACGTGGGTTACCGTTCAATCCACTCCCCCCAACTTGGTGCTAGATGATGACATGCCCTATCCAGAGTACGTCGCATGGCAGCGACAGTGTCTGAATGATGGAATTCAGGCAACACATTTCACCGAGGAAACTCCAGTATCTACTTTTCTCGTGAATGCGACAGATGAAACGGGGGGCGAGGCGTTGGAGGCAATCGAGGGGGCCATGCCCGACGGTGTTCTTCGGAGTGCCGGTTCAGTTCAGCTCAAAATGGACGCCGGTCAACTCAAGCGTATGCGGCAAGCCAAGAAACTGGAGGTGGGAGCGGGAGCACGGATTGACCAGCAGGTTTACCCTGATCCCGAAGCGCTTGATTTCTGGCGGGACGAGCCCGAGGCAGTCATCTACCTGAATTACGCCGATGAGGCGACGGTCCAGGCGATTCTCGGCAGCCCGCACGTCGATTTAACAGCGGGCGGCGAGGGCTTTCTCAAGGACGTGCCGGTGGGCGATCCTCGGCAGAGCGAGTGATTGGTGTTTGCTTTCGATATTTTTCAATGCAACAATAAAACTCTTGACAAATAGCCCTGAAAACTGTTAAGCAGGGGGGTGTTTTAGGAGGGTGATTTGGTTTGATAGAGACGTTCGCTGATATGTTCTGTGGCATTGGTGGTTTTCACGTCGCTGCGTCTTCTCTTGGCCTCCGGTGTGTTTTTGCCTGTGACACCGACGAGCCTTGTCGTCGCGTGTATGAACACAACTTCGGGTTTTGCCCCGTCGGCGATATTGCGCAGGTTAAAATTAGAGACCTTCCCGACTACGATCTTCTGTTGGCGGGATTTCCCTGTCAGCCTTTCTCCATCATCGGCAGCCGTAAGGGATTTTCTGATCCCAAGGGGCTGCTCTTTTTTGAACTCGTTAAAATTATCAAAAGAAAGCGTCCACAGGCGGTTGTCCTTGAAAACGTGAAGCAGCTGGCTACACACAACAAAGGGCGCGCGCTGAAGAAGATTCTTGGTACCTTAAATGATCTTGGCTATCGAACAGATCATCGGATTCTCAATGCAATTAACTTTGGACTTCCGCAACGGAGAGAACGTGTTTTCATCGTAGCTTTGCGGGGGAAAAGGGGTAAAAAGTTTTGTTGGCCCGAAGAAGAACGGGTGATGCTTCCACTTTCGGAAGTTTTGGAGAAGAAACCGGATACCCGTTATAATGCCAGCAAACACATCCGGGATGCGCGGCGTGCCAGGCACTCCACCAAGGTAAAACCGGCGATCTGGCACGAGAATAAGTCAAAGAAAGTGTCGAGTCATCCTTATGCTTGCGCGTTGCGGGCCAGTGCTTCGTATAATTATCTGCTCGTTGACGGTAAACGACGGTTGACTTCGCGAGAGATGCTTCGGCTTCAGGGATTTCCTGATTCGTTTGAGATCATTTGTAGCTATGGTCAGGTGCGAAAACAGGCGGGGAACGCCGTTGCCGTTCCTGTGGTTGCGGCCATCATTGAGAAAATGTTGGATGGGTAAAAACAAGAGATAAATCTTTGCGTAATGATCCGCATCCGGTGGGTGAGATTCCAAACGAGATGCTGCTTTAGCAAATGGGAAATGCCGTTCCCGTGCCGTTAGCGATAGCTGGAATTGAAGGAGTTTTACGTGTCATCCAAACCACCCAAATTGCGCGGGCATGACAAAGCACGTCACAGCCTTTATCCGCTTGGGGAATTTCCCGATGATGTGGTTATCGGGATAGGCGGTCAAATTGTGCATCGGTTGGCCGTTGGCTACAATATCTCCGGTGATGACTTCGCGGAGATGTTCGCGGATTCCATCAGCGGCACGCATTTTAACAAGCCACTGGGCGTTACGGATGTAATATGGAATAGCTGTTCTTGGTCCGTGAAAACGGTGCAGGCAAAAAAGCCGTTCAAACAACCTAGCGTGAGGCTCATCACTGGTCGTAATTCTCCTGCGTTTTCCTATGGCATCAGCGATCCGAAGGCGAACGTGGAGGAAACGGGGGTCGCCGTTCTGAATATTTGGAATGAGCGCGTCAATCAGTCGTTCAATAATCATGACGATTTGCGGATTGTGGTACTGGTACGGAACATGAGTACGCTGGAATTCGTCTTGTTTGAGTTTGAGGCGGTCCGCTATCCTCCATTCAACTATAAGTGGGAAATCAATCGAAGGGGTAATTTCGAGGGCTTTGATAAAGGGACGAATAAGCATCGTTTCACTTGGCAGCCTCATGGCTCCCAATTTACAGTAATCGAGATCGTACCCGGATCGGCTTATAAATTCCGCATTATCCGCCGTCCTGGAATAATTGAACGCCGTCACATCTTAAATCTAGTTCGGTTCAAGAAAAATTGGATTGAAAGAGTGTTCTAAATTGAATATGAACATAAAAACTCTTGACAAACCTTCCAAGGAAGTGTATCCTTTCTTTGGAGGATACGGTCATGAGCGAGTTCGTAAATCGGGTGCTTTTGGGAGACTGCTCCAAACTGTTGTGCGACATCCCTTCAGAATCAGTTGATCTAATCGCCACCTCGCCGCCGTATGGTAATAAAAGGAAGGCTTCTTACGGCGGTGTTGATCCGGATCGTTACGTCGAGTGGTTCCTACCTATCTCCAGAGAACTTTTCAGAATCTTAAAACCGACTGGCTCTTTCTTCTTGAACATCAAGGAGGGAACGACGGCGAACGGGGGGCGGCACCTGTATGTTTTAGAACTCATTATCGCCATGACTAAACAGCAGGGCTGGATCAATACCGATTATTACGCCTTGACCAAGCCCAACCCTTTTCCTGGGAAGTGGCCGAACAGGTTTCGCAATGCTTGGGAATGGGGTTTGCACTTTACGAAGCAGAAGCATTTTTATATGGATCAAGAGGCGGTGATGGTGCCGACGGGTGAATGGGCCAAGACGCGCCTCAACCGTCAGAAAGCAAACGACAATAAACATACTCGGTCTAAGAATGGGAGTGGCTGCGCGAGGAAGGAAGAAAACTGGCTTGGTCGTGAATTTGCTTATCCGACCAACGTTCTGTGCTTCCCGACCGGAAGAACGTACAAAAATCACAGTGCTATGGCCTGCGGGAAGGTGTTCGCTTGGTTCATCAAACTCCTTTCAAAGCCTGGCGATCTTGTATTGGACCCATTTATGGGTTCGGGAACGACCGCCATCGAAGCTTTGAAACTGGGTCGAAATTATTTGGGGATTGAGAAGTCGAGAAAATATCATCATTTGGCTTCAGATTATATCGCAGAGGAGATGCGCGGTTTATCCGAAAGGTTGCGTCAGAGGGCCGATGAGCTTGATAAAGAGGTTAATGATCTTAATAGTGAGATCGGTTTTCTTCACGACCAGATTGCCAATGAACTTGATAAATGGGTTGTCGGTGGTCTCGTTAAGAAAGTATCTGGTAAAAAGTTAAGAATTGAAAAAAACGTAGCTTATGTACGTGAATTGCGTCTTCAGATCGAATATCTTGAAACCAAATGTCTTGGGGTTTAGATTTTCTTTATCCACAGGCTTATGAAACTGATATTGAGTCAGTCGGTAACCCAACGCGCGATCATCTTTTGGAGTACGAGGTCGACCTCGTGCTCTATCGTCATGGTATGGGAATGAATGTGAACGTCGGGTAGATGCGGCTTCTCATAGGGATCGTCGATCCCTGTGAATCCCTTTAACTCTCCTCTCCGCGCGCGGGCGTAGAGGCCCTTCGGGTCTCGTTCTTCACAGACCTCCAGCGGGCAGTCCATGAAGACCTCCAGGAAGCGAGAACACGTCGTTCTTACTTCCTGGCGCGTTTCGGCGTAAGGGCTGACGAAGGAGCAGATAACGTAGTGATTTTGCTTCTCCAATAACGAGGCTAATCTTCCCATGCGTGTGATGTGGGCGTCTCGGTTGGCGCGTGTAAAACCGGAGGTTCCCAGGGCTTGGCGCACCTCATCGCCGTCAAGGGCGACGGCATAAATGCCGAAATGGGTCAAGAGCGCCTCGCGCAGGGCCACGGCGAGCGTAGTTTTGCCGGAGCCGCTGAGTCCCGTTAGCCAGATTACGCCGCCGCGCTTGGTGTGGCTCATTCTTTACCTCTATTTTTTAATCCCTACTCCTTATCTTCTTTCGGCTTCTCCGGAGCCCACAGGTTTTTGAAGTCGAAAATCGGACCGAGACGAATAGTGCCGTTGACGCAGAGCGGGCAGTCATCGCCCGACCGCTTGCCGTCCAATTCGGGAACGTTTGTGGCTCCACAGAAGTCGCAGATGAAGTCGTACGCGCCTGCGATAGGGCCACCATCAGGCTTGCCGAAGACGCCGTTAAGCAGGCCGAGTAGCCCGATTGTGTGGACAGCGTTTTTGGGGAGGTTATGGGATTTAGGTCGGTACTTGCGCCAATTCTCGGCGGTTCCTACTTGGATGGTGGGATGGTCGGCGAGCGCCTCGTTGCAGGGTACACGGTGGTCGATTAGTATTTGGATGGCGGTGGGGTCGAGATCGAACGCCTCTTTGAGGACGCGGATCACATCGTCGGCAGTGACTGAGATCAGCTTCTTGTCCATGTTTAATTCTCCTTTTTTCCGTACAGGATTTTGACGAGCACTCCGAGATCGGCAACCACGTTCGCCAGTTTAGGGCGATCACGGAGGACGGCCGAAGGGTGATAAGTGCCGATGAGGGGGACGCCTTCGTATTCTAACTGCTGACCGCGCAGGTGGGTGATGGTGCCCATCCCGGGCAGCAGGCTCTGGATTGCCGGGGTACCCAGTGCCAGGATCACGCGCGGGGCGACAGCTGCCACCTGGCGGCGCAGGAAGGGGAGGCAAGTGTGGCGCTCTTGGTCGTAGGGCGTTCGGTTATTCGGCGGACGGCACTTGATGCAGTTAGTGATGTAGACCTGGTTGCGGCTGAGCGACATGGCGGCCAGCCATTTCATTAGTTCCTGCCCTGCGCGTCCTACGAATGGCTCACCGATTACATCCTCGGCCTCGCCAGGGGCTTCACCGACGATCATCAGGCACGCGGCGGGGTCGCCGGAGCCGAAGATCAGGTTGCGGCGCGTCGTCGCGAGTTCACAGCGCTGGCAATCGCCCAGCTTGCGGCGAATATCTTCCAAGGATTCCTTTGGCTCGTTCATAATTTTTTTTCAATCCGTTGTTTAGCCATTTGGCAATAATCGGCGTTAAGGTCGACTCCAATGAATGATCTGTCGTGTTTCTTGGCGACGACGCCGACTGTTCCAGAGCTGCAAAGTGGGTCGAGCACGATGCCGTCAACTGGGTAACCGGCAAGAAGACAAGGTTCGACTAAATCTTCGGGAAACACCGCGAAGTGTGCGCCCTTAAAGGGTCTAGTGTTTATTGTCCAGACAGTGCGTCGATTGCGAAAACCGGTCGATTCTCTCCGTGATAAACCCGAATTTCCGTTCGTATCTTTGCAAGGATGGAGCGCGGGACCCCTCTTACGTCCGCAGACTTCGGGTTCTTTTACGGCATCCGCGTTGTAAAAGTAGCGAGGGCTTTTGGTTAATAGAAATACATACTCGTGTGCCTTTGTTGGGCGGTCTTTGATGCTCTCAGGCATGGCGTTTGGCTTGTGCCAGATTATGTCGGAGCGGAGGTACCACCCGTCTTCTTGGAGCGCGAAGGCGACGTGCCAGGGGATGCCGATGAGGTCTTTTTCTTTCAACCCGCTTGGGGTTGGTGCTCGGTAGGACATCGCTCTTATTGGATTTTTCTTATCAGGTGCGCGCCGTGTTCGATTGCCACTCGTGTAGCTATCGCCGAGGTTAAGCCAGAAGGTGCCGTCGTCGCGCAACACACGGCGTAGTTCGCGGAAAATTTCAGTCAATCGAGCGACGTATTCTTGAGGCGTTGGTTCTGCGCCGATCTGTCCAGCAACACCGTAGTTGCGTAAGCCGTAGTAGGGCGGCGAGGTGATCGCACAGTGAATCGAGCCGGATGGCAGGAGTTGTAGGGTGCTGAGGGCGTCCCCGTGGATTACGTTGTGGGATTGTTTTAACAAATTATTTTCCTTCTTTTTTCTCTTCATCCATTTCTTTTGCACGCTTGGCTCGGAAATAGGCCACAGCGGTCGCGCCAGCTCTGGCTATGATCCGCTCGAATTTCGGTAGATCGTTTTCTGCTTTCGCTTCTGCAAGGCGGAAGCTCGTTGAACGCCATGTTTCATCCTCTGTCCACCAGATCAGGGTGTGTTCCTTATCCCCTGCGAGTCCTTGCTGAAAGCCCTTTTCTTGGGGCTTTTTATCCCAGTTTTTCAGGGCTTCCGCGATTTCATGCGGCAGGGTCGGGTTACTGGGGCTGGGGATTTTCCGGAGGGGCGGTTTCCTCGTTAAAACGGCCCGAATATCCCTCCGGAGCATCAAAAGGCCCACCCAAATGGAGATAACCCCTATAATTCCAAGAATGAAAAAAATGACATCTTTGAACGAATTCATCCCTTCACCTCCTGCCTTTTCGGTTCATAACGAGCCATGACGCGCCCGATCCTCCGCTCAAGATCCCAATCGTTCCGGGCGCTCTCGCATATCTCAGTGCCCCTTTTCTCTCAGCTCTTTTATCTTACCACTGAAAAAAATTCGATCAGCGAAAAAAAGTTCTTGACAAACCTTGCGCCCTCTGTTAGGTTGGTCGTGTTCGCGCAGCACAGTGCTGGGCTACTTCGTTTCTTTCGAGATGCACAGGCCGCCTGGCGCGCTTATCTCGCGAACAAAATTTAGTGCCAAAAGGCGCATGGAGTGGTTGGAAATGAACCGTAACACGCACATACAGACAGCTCGCTTAGCTGCGACGCTAACCGCGTCGTGCCCAGCAGGAGTGCGTTCGGCGGCCGTGACGGCATTGCCGTCCACCGCTGATAGCCTGCTCGGTATCGTGCCTATACGGGGGGCTTCCGACTAAACCAGACCTCGTCACCAACAGTCGGAAGCCTCTCAAGGGAACTTGGGAGGCTTTTGACGTTTTAGGACCTGGTAATTGTGCGGCGCGCAGCGCAACGCAGCGCAAGGCGATCTTTGACAATTAAATAGAGAGATGCCGCGTAAAATTGAAATACCCCGGGGAGGGGGCCGTCCTCCTCCCCGGTTTTTCCAACAGGCTCGTCCTCGACAGACCTGTTGGCTCGTATGGAGAGGTGGCCGAGTCAGGTTGATGGCACTGGTTTGCTAAACCAGATAGGGTAACACCTACGCAGGTTCAAATCCTGTCCTCTCCGTCAGAAGATAAGGGACATAAAGATCGAGCGCATATTTGTTGAAAACGGCGGGATGCCGGAGATTGGCGGATACCATTGGAAACGCGGAAGATTGCGCCAGCGTAGCTCAGATTGGTAGAGCGCTCGTTTCGTATGCGAGATGTCGCAGGTTCAACTCCTGTCGCTGGCCTTACAAAATTTCAAAAAACGTAATAAGAACTCTTGACAAACCTCACGAGGTTTGGTAGGATGCGCCTCAAGGGTTCTTCGTTCGTCGCGGAATAGCGAGGCTGCGACGACGTGCTCGCTTACGGTTGGGTCAACCGGCACGCGGAGCCCTATGACTTCGTTCTTTAATATTTTAGCTGGAAGGTTGGCTTAGAGGCAGCCACCCTCTAAAGAGTAGGGCGAACCACCGTCGGTAATAAGCCCCTTGTGGTAAAAGCAAGAAAGGTTCTGCCAGCGGGTAAATGGGGAAGTGGTGAAGCACCCCGGAGACGGTAAGGTGGAACCCCCTTTTGGCGTAGTAGCACACCAGCTAAAGTTTCGCTCTTCGCTCTTTGAAATTTCAGGGTTGGTATCGTTCAGGTGATCACGGCTCCTCACAACCCGTGACGCGGGAATTCGGGGAATCTGGGACGCTGGATCAGGAGTCGGGCAGAGGCCGCCATAAAGTCGAGGGAAACCTCAGCAATAACCCCGCAGTGGTCATCTGAACGATGCTAATTTCGATCTTTGAAATAGGGAATGTGGCCGGTCACTCTGATACTGGAACAGTAGTAATAACCGTCCGAGAGTAAGAGACCTCTCGAAGAATAGGAAAGGCTGGAAAGGTTGGTGAGGGCCACATTCCCGGGCCTTTCTTTTGATCTTTGAAAAATAGCTTTTACGGGAGAGTGGCTAAAGCCATTTGCAGCGTGTAGGGACTCCGTGTAGAGGGTCGTGCACCCCTCTTTGACCACAGAAGAACATCCTT